>Ga0222632_1000076_pt1 | contig 87760 bp, 77 predicted proteins | sample AntAcemetageno46_FD_179828 | JGI IMG/M metagenome (GOLD analysis project Ga0222632, IMG submission 179828) | Saline water microbial communities from Ace Lake, Antarctica - #46 | ecosystem: Environmental > Aquatic > Non-marine Saline and Alkaline > Saline | place: Antarctica: Ace Lake | collected...
GAGTCTCTTCCTTGCTCTTAGCTACTGGCGCAGGAGTCTCTTCCTTGCTCTTAGCTACTGGCGCAGGAGTCTCTTCCTTGCTCTTAGCTACTGGCGCAGGAGTCTCTTCCTTGCTCTTAGCTACTGGTGCAGGAGTCTCTTCCTTGCTCTTAGCTACTGGCGCAGGAGTCTCTTCCTTGCTCTTAGCTACTGGTGCAGGAGTCTTTTCCTTGCTCTTAGCTACTGGCGCAGGAGTCTCTTCCTTGCTCTCAGCTACTGGCGCAGGAGTCTCTTCCTTGCTCTCAGCTACTGGTGCAGGAGTCTCTTCCTTGCTCTCAGCTACTGGCGCAGGAGTCTCTTCCTTGCTCTCAGCTGCTGGTGCAGGCGTTTCTGAATTCTCGGTTTGATTGGTTTCTACCTCAGATGTGGGTAGATCTTTTTTTGCATTCGAATCTACCGCTGCGGTCTCTTCGATGGGTTTGTTTGTCTCTTCGGACATAAAATTCGTTGTATCTCATTTTTCTTCCAATCTTTAGTAAACATCAAAATGAGAGCTTATTTTACTATTTATTAACCCTATTTCCGATTGGATTCTGCTACAGAAAAAAGGGCTGCAAATGTAATCTGAAATAACGGAGAATCAAAGAGAAAGACCTTTTATTTTCAAGGCCTTAAATGAATGCAATCGAGAAAAAATTATTTATTGAACGGGACCTTCCATTAATTCCTCTATTTCCATACCTCCAAACTGACCTGAACTCATTAATAGTAGAATTGAATCTTCTTTAAATATTGTCTTCAAATGCTCTAAGAGTTCGTCTTTACTTGTGAAGACTTGAAGGTCATCTCTCTTAAAAAATGACCTAATTCCCTTAGAATCTAAGGCTGGTAATCGCTTGCGCCCCACTTCCGCTGGAGTGAAAAAAACAATGGCATGATCAGCCAAATCCATGGCATTTTCATATTGAGGCAAGAAGTCTTTAGAGAGGCTAGAAAAGGTGTGTAGTTCAAAACACGCAATGAATTTCTTTTTTGGATGGAATTCACGAACAGCTGAAACCGTTGCATTAACTTTTGAGGGAGCATGTGCGAAATCGCGATAAATAAAACTACCATTTCCTTCAAATACTTTTTCCAATCTTCTACTCGCACCCTCAAAGCTTGAAATAGAAGCGTAGAAATCTGCATCCATCACACCCAATTGGTTGCACATTAGTCGTGCTCCCTCTAGATTTTGAAGATTGTGCTTGCCAAATACTTTTAAGGGAACTTCTCCCTCTTCTGTTTCTAATACTACTCCACCTTCTTCTACCCTATAGGCCGGAGTTGAATATGGGAACAGTCGGATTTCTTGAGAACAACGATTAACAATCTCATTCAGCCTTAAATCGTCTTGAAAGTAGGCTAGGCTCCCACCGGGGACAATAGATTCTATAAATTTTTCAAATTGAAGGTAGTATTCATTTCTATCTGGAAAAACGTTTGCGTGATCCCATTCAATCCCAGAAACAACTGCAATATTGGGTTTATACCACAAGAATTTAGGTCTCAGATCTAATGTAGAACTAAGATATTCATCGCCCTCAATTATTATAAACTCAAGTGAGTCATCTAATTTAACCATTCGATCAAATCCGGCTAATTGGGCTCCTACAAGGTAATTTGCATCTTGACCTGTTTCATTCAAAACATGTAATATCATGGATGTTATTGAAGTCTTGCCATGACTGCCTGCAACCACCACTCTTGTTTTTGTCTTATTTCTCTCGAAGATGAATTCTGGGTAAGACTGTACTTTAAGACCTAGCTCCAATGCCTTTTTTAATTCTGGGTTATCCGAACGCGCGTGCATTCCCAATACAACCACATCAATATCTGGGGTAACTCTTCCGGCATCCCATCCATTTGGAGGCAATAATCCAGCCTCTTGTAATCTGCCTTTGGAGGGCTCAAATATCTGATCATCCGAACCGCTTACGTTATGTCCTTGATGGGCGAGCTCTAATGCCAAGTTGTGCATTGCGGCCCCACCTATGGCTATGAGGTGAATCTTTAACATAAGGTCAAAGATAATTGGACAGAATGCTATCTTTCAGCCACCAAACCATGTGTTTTAAACAAGTCATTCGAAATTATGAGATCCTTCCTTTTCCTTTACACTATTATCTTTTGGAGTCATTCAGCAAATGCCCAGACCATTCAAGCTATTTCTCGCACTATTCTTAGTGCACAGGTAGAAGAAACTTCTGGATTATTAGAATTGAGTGGTCGTTTGATTACACACAATGATTCTGGAGATGGCCCTTTTCTCTATGAAGTAGATAGTCTAAGTGGTTCCGTCTTACGAAAAGTGTATGTTCAAAACGCAGGCTCAAATGATTGGGAGGATATCACGGCAGACAATCAATTCATATACATTGGAGATTTTGGGAATAATAATGGTACCCGGACCAACCTTGCGATTTATAAAATAGATAGAACACTTTATCTATTTAATGATACCGTTACCGCTGAAATCATTTCATTCAATTATTCCGAGCAGACCTCATTCAATTCGACTCCTTTAACCCCATTTGATGCAGAAGCGCTTGTAAGCGCAGGTGATTCACTCTATCTATTCACTAAGGATAAAAGTAGCTTCACAAGCTCTGTTTATGTGGTTCCAAAGAATGCTGGAAATTATACCTTGAGTAAAAGAGCCATTCTTCCAACTTCTGGTTTAGTGACAGGTGGATGCTTTAATGGCGCTTCAAATAAAATCGTTTTGTGCGGATATTCATTTAATTCCGTTTTCATTTATGAAATTCTTTTCTCAAATGGACAAAGTTTCACTTCCTTCCCACAAAACGCCTTTTCACTCAATGTTTCCGGACCTCAGCAGGTTGAAGCCATAGAGCGCATAGATGCAAATACCTATTACATCAGCTCTGAAAAAGACAATGGAATGCCTGCCCAATTATCTGAATTTAAACTCAGTTCAAACCTCAACTTGCCAGACAGCTATACTAGTGAAGTGATCATTTTTCCGAATCCAAGTGCAAACTTCATTGAATTTAGCACCCCAGCTGCCACTAAAATTGAAATACTCAATGGCTCTGGTAAAATGCTAAAAGAAGTAAAGTATCAAAATGGAATTGATATTTCTGATTTAAGTCCAGGCCTCTATTTTTTAAAATGGGATGGTCTTTATGGAGGTCAACATTTCGAACGGCTCGTGATAGTGCGTTAAAGGCAATGTAGAAACGTCAATAAATCTTCTTTTTCTTTCTTACTTAAATCTAAGGGCCGTATTCTCGCATCTTTCAAGTTTCGAATTTCTCCACCAATGTTATACCATTCAATCACTTTTCTCAAATTATCCATTGAGCCATTGTGCATATAAGGAGCTGTTAGACCTACCGCTTTTAAACTTGGAGTTTCAAACTTATACTTGTCTAAGCTATCTAGCGTAACTCTATACCTTCCAACATCTTTAGTGGGTGGTAATCCGATATCATAATATTGGAAATCGGTAAATAAAATGCCTGTATGACAACTACCACAAGCAAGTTTAGGGCTGTAGAATAGTTGCATTCCTCTTAGCTCTGCCTTTGAAAGCATTATTTCCTGCTTGAGGAATAAATCAAATTTGGATTCATTATAAATGAGCATTCTTTCAAAACTGGCCAGGGCTTTCACTACGTAATTTAACGAGGGTTCTCCGCCAAAGGCCTTTTGAAAGAGCTTGAAGTACAATGGAGAATGCTTCAGTCTTTTCACCAATTCAGTGCTTCCAAAATCCAACTCATTCGGATCAAATAGAGGTGCTAAAACTTGTAACTCAAGGTTTCGAACCCCTCCATCTTTGAAAAAAAGTGGTTTCCAAGCAAGGTTATAGAGGGAAGGAGAATTTCTAAAACCAAGTCTACTATGCGCTCCCTTGCTTACCGGAATTGTATCGCTAAAAGCAAATTCAGGTAAATGGCAACTAGCGCAAGAGATTGTTGAATCTGTAGAGAGAATAGGATCAAAAAACAAGGTTCTTCCCAACTGAACCTTCGTGGCTGAAATAGGATTCTCTAAAGGATAAATAATGGGTGGAAGCAATGCATCCTTTTGTAGAATAGAAACTGTATCATCGCTTGTACAAGATTCTAAAATCAGCGCAGAAAAGCATAAAATAAGGAGTGAATAACGGCTCAAGATTGCATTTACTGAAGGCTCATTCCTCCTGCAAAATTTTGAATAAATTTTCTCCCTAATTCTTGATCTTCAGGAGCTGCGTGGACGTTAGATTCAGTTAGCGGATCTATAGATCCCGAAATTCCATTGAACCACTGTTCAATATCTAACTCCAACGAGACTTGTCGCGTAGATCCATCTGCAACGTTTAGATTAATTGGAAGGAAAACATCCTCAACATACAAATGATTGCCCCCAGGGTGATAGCTAATTACTTGATCGGAAGAAGACCCTATTTGTCCTATTTGATTTGCCTTCCCCTCTATCAATAAAAACCTGTATTGTGTTGCCCATGTCCAATACATTCCTCGGGCTGCGCTTAGAGGATGGGATTGAACAAAACTAGCTGGATCAGAATAATTAAGGGTCGAATCTAATCCAACATTTATACGCAATCCTTTTATATTCACTCCGGCTGGAAGCTTCATAGTCAAAGATTGAAAGTCTGGATTCTTAAAGTCAAAAAAACCGTATTCCGCAAGTACATATTCTTTATCATCTGTAGCTACGGCGCGAAGATTTGATACGTAAAACTTTATTTCAGTGATTAATACATCTGTTTGACCGTTTATCGGATTCGGATTTAGAAACCCTTCGGTATTTCCTTGAAAATTAGCGTGCGGAACCAATCGAATAAAACGGTCTTCCGTTTCCTCATTCGAACGGCATGAAATTGCCATTGTCAGGAATGCAATTGCAATAAAACGGAAAGAGAACAACCAAGTTTTCATTTTTTAAAAGGGTATTATACAAGAATCCAGTGCATCTTGTAATAATAAGGCGCTGGCATAATCATCTAAAAAGCGTCGGTCTGTTAAAATAGTATCTGTAAAATACAGATCAAACGGATCTAATAAGTCTGCTAATTCAAAACGAACTTCAAAGACAATTGGTTTGTCATTACTGGCCGTAAAGCTTTTCTCTCTGTTGCGCGTAACCGTTAGTGAATCGCCTAATTCGTAACTAAAGAAATTACTCGGACCCAAAGTATCTAGTCCAAATGGATCGAATACTCTTCCTTCGAGCAACAAAAATTTATACCCAAAATAATAGGGCTTATTGCCTCTATACAGTTTCGAATTTCCCAATCCTGAATAAGTTGGAAAACTACCAGAAGAACGTGCATTGGACAAAGAATCGAGGCCGATGGTAAATCCGTAGGTTCCAGAATAAGTGCCTCTGGGTAATTTAAGAACTTTGAATTCGCGGGCATCCAAACTCAGAACATTAAACGAGTTTGTATCTGCAACCGTGTCTCCTTGACTGGCAATATAAAAATCAGAAATAATTATACGGATATCGTCTATAATGAATCGATTTCCGAATTTATCGAAATAAACAGAATCACTAGAAAATGCATTGCCGTTGAATGTAAAATAAGGTGCTAAATAAACATTTCGATTGTCGGTATCATCATCTCCTCCTACTGAAATATCTTTATTGCAGGCCACAAAAAAGAAGCTAATAGCAGATAGGAAAATCCCAAATTTTAGTACATTGCTTTTCATAAATTCAAATTTAAGGAAGGTGGAAGAATCAATGCGTGACAAATATCCTAAGGAGTATTCTAATGAGCCAAATTAGGCTTCTGCACTGTGATTGTGTCTTAATTTCTTTGGACGCACAAAATTATCTGTCTGTTCTATGCTATCCATAATCTGTCTGAGGATAAAGTCAGGTGTTTGATTGTAATCAATTTCAAGCGGCTCTTTGATCGTAACACACAATGTACAACCTCTCTTTTTCATCAGCAAGCCCTTCTTGTTAAAGGCTCGTCTAAACCCATTAACCACAACGGGAATAACAATAGGTTTATACTCTTTAATAATCTTCGCCGTTCCCCTTCTGCCAGGAACAAACGGTTTGGTGGTTCCTTGTGGGAAGGTAATAACCCATCCATTTTCAATAGCTGTAGTAATCTTTTTTACATCCTTGGGATCTACATTGCGATCGACGTTCTTACCTGCTTCACGCCAAGTGCGCTTAATACTTACTGATCCAACGTGTGAAAACAATCTTGGAAGAATACCTTTCTTCATGGTTTCCAACGCGGCAATGAAGTAAATATTTAATCTTGGATTGAATAAATGCCAAAAAAAATCAATGCGATTGTATACACCCCATTTCGCAGCACCAAAAACATGAAACATCGCGGCGACATCCGCAAAATAAGTTTGATGATTACTGACAAACAGTACTTTATTGTCCGGAAGTCCTTTTAGAATATCGGATCCTTTAACCACTGTTCTATTCGCCATATTAAAGCGATAATAGGTTATCGCTCCAAATATGAAAATGATGACCCTCTTTACTAAGAGGACATTTCCAAAAACGTCTTTTTTTAGTAGTCCCATATCGAAGGCGGCAAATATATACTATTCAATGCCGTTTAAAGGGGAATTCGGAATTGCCAGAACTCAAGCAGCAGCTTAGTATCTTCGCATCAAACTCTTATGTAGTGCATGATTTTTTAACCCTCACTTGGGATATTCCCAAAGGTTTTGGAGCCTTTGGATTAAGCCTTCGCTTCTATCAACTGTTTTTTGCCGCAGGCTTTTTTGTTGGCTTTTATATTATGAATGGTTTCTTTAAAAAGGAAGGTGTTCATAAAGATACGCTAGACAAACTCCTGTCTTATATGGTTATCGCCACCATTCTAGGAGCAAGATTAGGTCATGTTTTCTTCTATCAGTGGGATTATTATTCCCAAAATCCCATCGATATTTTTAAAGTGTGGGAAGGTGGATTAGCAAGTCATGGTGCTGCAATTGCCATTGTAATAGCACTGTATTTCTTCTCGAAAAAGGTTACGCACAAGTCGCCACTATGGATTTTAGACAAAGTGGTCATTACCGTTGCTCTTGCAGCTTGTTTTATTCGCCTTGGAAATATGTTTAATTCGGAGATCTATGGCAATATGGCTAACTCTCCTACCGAAACTGTTTTTCTCGATTTATCTAGAGAAGTACTAAATAACTATTGGGAAGAAGAGATTGAATCCATTGAATTCAATAAAACTGCAAATCGATACGATACAGACTCACTAAGCTATCCCATATATTCAATGACCACGCAATTTAAAAATGGATTAGGTGAAAGTCAAGTCAGGGAAATGCTGCTCAATCAAGCTTCCTATTTGAATATGTTTCCAAATGAAAGCAAGAACATCTTTGTCAAAGATCCGTCTGAATTTGAATTGGAAATGATAGATGGTGTATGGATTGGGGAAAGACAAGTACTAGGCGTGCCTCGGTATCCAACTCAGCTTTTTGAGTCCTTTGCTTACCTGCTTATTTTTATACTACTCTATTTATTATATATCAAAGGCTTTTGGAAAAAAGAAGGACTGCTCTTCGGACTTTTTCTCATGACCGTTTTCGGATTCCGCTTCTACATTGAATATTTTAAAGTAGTTCAAGTAGTTTCAGAAAAGGGACTAAATCTAAACTTTGGTCAAAGACTTAGTATCCCTTTAGTACTAATTGGATTATTCTTTGTGCTGCGATCGCTTAAAAAGACTCCTTCAAAATGAATTGTATAAATTGGAAAACACTTATCATTACTGGAGTTATTCTTTCCTTTCAAGCTTGTCAAATGGAGGAAAAGAAGAATCCGAAAACGAATACCGATCAATATGAGCCTAAATTCACAGATGAAGGTGACTTATTTGTCTTGAAAAGTGGAGGCCGTGACACAACAGCTAGCCTGGATATAGAGATGGCACTCACCGATGAAGAAAAAGAATATGGTATGATGTTTCGAAAGAGCATCCCAAAAAATACCGGCATGCTTTTCATAATGGATTCTGAAAGAACTCAATCATTTTGGATGCGAAACACCTACGTCTCTTTAGATATAATCTTTATCAATAAAGAATTTGAAATCGTAAGTATTCAGGCCAACGCAACTCCACTTTCGGAAAGAAGCCTTCCCTCCGAAGGACCTGCTTACTACATCTTAGAAGTTGCTGGCAATTATTGCAATGAAAATGGAATTCAGAAGGGAGATTACATTTCTTTTCAGTCAGAAAGAGTTCAATAAAGAACCCATTTCTCTATAGATAATTTTCCACTTACGCTTTGTATAAACACAGTATAAATACCTGGTTTCAAAGAAGGAAGCAATACAGAATGAGTATGAAGCTCTTCTGATGCATAGATTTCCCTTCCATGAACATCAAAGATTTCGAATTCGAATTGCTCTCCATCCCATTGAATCTGTCCACCCGCTTTAGAAGGATTTGGAAACAATGTAGGTTTCTTAGAAGCATATTCAGCTATTCCTATTCCATTCTGAAGGACTGATTTTAAATACACACTTCCTGCCACCTGCACATTGCTATTCGTCTGAAGGCTAAGCTCTGATTGTGTTAGAACGTTATGTTTTAACTCAATTGAAACGGTTCTGTATTCTCCCGCAGCCAAACTCATAGAGCCATTAAAGGTGTATTGAAAGTTTGTGTCTGCCAATTGAATGTTGTTGACATTGAGTGATTGATTTCCGGAATTATACATAACGGCATTGGCAGTAGTTCCCTGTTTCATTATAATTGTATCGGGCATAAGCTCCCAAGATTTATCTGCTCCTAGAGATCCATTCTGAGATAATAGTCCTAATCTTTCTGAAAATTGTGGGTAGTCGGTAAATGGATTGCGATTCGCTTGCAATTGTTCAATGTCATTATTTCTTGCCCTATCTTTAGCAGAAGGAGGAAAATCATCGTGCCATCCAAGTAAGGTTGTTTCTTGATTTCCATCAAAAAAATTAGAGTAATTCTGATATCTCAGAACAAAATACATCATTGCTCTTGCAACTGTACCCTTCTGAAGATCTCTGGGCTCAAACTTTCCACCACCCATTTTTGATCCTCCTTGCTGCCATGAAGGCGATCCAGTAACCATTCCAAAAGGCAAACTACCTCTCTGGCTATTCGAAGTCACATCAGTCGGAAAGAGATGATGAATATCACTCTTCATTGGACTGGCGCTATTAAACAACGACTGAGGCCAAGTATGCTCGGTATTAAAGCTATTGCTATTTGCACCAGACCTTGAATTAAAAGTGGCAACTCTTCCTGTATAAACACATGTTACTTGCCCCCCGCTATTATCTATATCTGAATACATTTCATCTCTTGCTCCATTATAACTTAAAGAAACATACGGTGCGGTAATCCTTGTCTTCAGGGCATTAAAAAGAGCAGTACTCGAAAGGTTCTCTGTAGAATTATAGTAGGTATTCGAAAATGCACCTTGACCATCGGCTTCGTATACGAGACATCCATAAAAGCTATCTGTTTCGAAAACAATTGGCAAAGAATAAGCAATGTTTTGACTAGGATGAAAATACAGATTCAATAAAGCCGTTTGTTGGGCACCAATTGTGAAAGAAGACGAGGATGCCGAATAAGCCTGCGTTCCAAAGACTTGTTGAAAGTGAATTCTTTTTACCCGAATGCCGTCTGCCGAAGAATTCATCAATTCTATACGTACTGAATCTTCACCCAGCTCAGTAGTTCTTGTAAATGAGTGACTTGAATTTACAAACTGTAGGTTCTGAGATTCTAAACCAAGAAAAGAAAGAAACAATAGAAGCAATAAAGGTTTGGAGGTTGATTGCATGTATGGGCTATTAAATTCTGGCAAAGGTAGAAAATCTAGCAATTGTTGATAACAGATTTCGCTAAATCTCAATACATTAAACATTTCATGCCCTTCAAGACTAAACTAGACAGATCGGTATGCGTATTTTTGGAAATATGCAAACCGAGCCCTCATGGACCGCAAGGCCATCTAAGTCGCCTTCTCGATTCAGCAATCTTGAGAAAGGCAAACTCATTCCGCAAGCTTTAGAGCTTGAAGAAGCTGTTTTAGGAGCCATTCTAATCGATTCTAGAGCGGTTAGTTTGGTAATCGATATTCTTGAAGAAGCGTCTTTTTACTCAACTTCCCATCAGATAATTTATCGAACGGTACGTACTCTATTCACAGAGTCCTTGCCGATAGATTTAATCACTATTTCTGCCGCGATTCGTAAATCGGGTGAGCTCCAAGAAATTGGGGGAGATGGCTATTTGATCAAGTTGAGCCAAAAAGTGAACTCTTCGGCTCATTGTGAATATCATGCTCGAATTATCGTTGAGAAGTACATCCAAAGAGAATTGATTCGAATTGGTGGAGAAATAGTAGAGGAAGCATACGATGAAACCACCGATGTGCTTGAACTCCTAGATAGCTCTGAATCCAAACTTTTTGAGGTTACAAATGGCAACATTAAAAAGAATTATGAGACCTCTGAGGCTTTAGTTCGTCAGGCCATTAAAAGAATTCAAGAGATCGGTAGCAAGTCGGGTTACTCAGGAATTCCTTCCGGATTTAATGCTGTAGACGCAATTACCAGTGGATGGCAATCCTCAGACTTAATCATTATTGCGGCTAGACCTGGAATGGGTAAAACAGCTTTTGTCCTTTCCATGGCACGTAATATAGCCTTAGAAATGGATAAGCCTGTTGCCTTCTTTAGCCTTGAGATGTCATCCGTTCAATTAATTACACGACTCATTTCTTCTGAAACAGGAATCAATTCTGAAACGCTTCGAAAGGGAAAGCTAAACGATGAAGAATGGAAACGATTGTTGGCTAAAGTCCATCCTTTAGAAAAAGCACCATTATATATCGATGATACTCCTGCCCTTTCCATTTTCGACTTGAGAGCAAAGTGTAGACGATTGGTTGCCGAAAAAAAGGTGTCTATTATCATCATTGACTATCTGCAATTGATGACGGCCAATGCTGGCGGTAAAGGTGGAAACAGAGAACAAGAGATAAGTTCGATAAGTCGAGGTTTAAAAAGTCTTGCAAAAGAATTGCATGTTCCAGTAATTGCACTTTCTCAATTGAGCAGAGAGGTTGAAAAAAGACCGGGTAAACGGCCAATGCTTTCAGACCTTCGTGAATCCGGAGCAATAGAACAAGATGCCGATATTGTATCCTTTATTTATCGTCCTGAATACTACAAGATTGAAGTATGGGAAGATGACACCCCTGCGGCCGGACAAGCTGAGTTTATTATTGCAAAACACAGGAATGGTAGCTTAGAGGATGTTCGATTGAGTTTCGAAGGGCATATTGCTCGTTTCTCTGATTTAAAATTCGGAGGGCAATCTGACGTTCAACATCAGACAGTATTTGAATCTAAAATGAATGTTGATGACTCATTTCAAGGAGGAAACTCGAATAATTCTAACTTCAATAATCAAAACACTCTCATTCCACCACCCAATGAAGATGAGGCTCCTTTTTAGTTCTTTTTTCGCATTCGTATTTGCACTAAATACCCATGCTTCATCCATTCTAGTCCCTATGGACGAAGGCTTACAGCGAGATCACCTCAAAGCTTATGGACTGGCATATTGGATTCTAAATCAAGGCGCTTCATTACAATGGTTACTCAATTATCAGGGGGGAAGCTTCCTTCTTCCAGATGCAGAAAGTATTCGTAAAGAATGCTTAATCAGAGGAGTAAGTTTTGAAATTCTTACAGATGCCCAAACTCAATCCATTCTAAACGAAATTGCCAATCCTGAGGTGAACATGGAAAGTGTCAAGCTGGAGAAAGCACCACGCATTGCTGTATATTCTCCAAAATCAAAACAGCCTTGGGATGATGCCGTAACGCTTGTTCTAGCCTATGCCGAGATTCCTTATGATATTATTTACGACGAAGAAGTGTTGGCAGATTTACTACCCACTTACGATTGGCTCCACCTTCATCATGAAGACTTCACAGGTCAGTATGGTAAATTCTATGCTTCTTTTAGAAGTGCTCCTTGGTACATTAATCAGAAGAAAGAACTTGAAGCTGATGCTGCTCGTTTTGGCTTTGCCAAGGTGTCTGAATTAAAAAGTGCGGTAGCAGAGAAAATACGCGAATATGTAATCGGCGGAGGCTTTTTATTCGCAATGTGCTCAGCAACAGACAGCTACGACATATCTCTCTCTGCTAAAGGAATTGACATTTGTGAAGCAATGTTTGATGGCGACGGATCTGATCCAATGGCGCAGAAAAAAATCAATTTCGATCGAACCTTTGCCTTTCGTGATTTCACTTTAATTCGAGATCCCAATCGATATGAATTTAGCGATATTGATGTGACCGAAAAAAGACGAATAAAGGCCGAGAATGACTATTTCGTTCTTTTTGAGTTTTCTGCAAAGTGGGATGTTATACCTACCATGCTTTGTCAAAATCATAGTAGAATTGTGAAGGGATTTATGGGTCAAACTACTGCATTTAAAAGAGATCTAATAAAATCTGACGTTCTTATTCTAGGTGAGAATAAATCCTTGAATGAGGCCAGATATATTCATGGAGAATTAGGCCAAGGAACTTGGACATTTTATGGTGGACATGACCCCGAAGACTATCAACACAGAGTTGGAGACCCTCCTACTGAGTTGGGCCAGCATCCAAATTCAGCCGGGTATAGACTCATTTTAAATAATATTCTATTCCCTGCTGCTAAAAAGAAAAAACAAAAAACTTAATTGAAGAATCGCCAATTTATTCCAACCCGAAAAACAAAATCGGGCAGTGGATAACCTGGTGCTGCCCAATAGTTATATCCGCTGATAGAGGAATTAATATGTTCTAATTTAAAATAGAATCGCGCTGTGCGAATTTGCAAATTCACAAATAAGTCTAAGAGTGGATACCCTCCTATTTCTTCATTATCCTGATTAAAAAACAGATTTGAATACGGATTATACCCTCGCATTTTATAGGGCGTAAACCAAGTCAATGCTGCACCTGGTTGGAGACTTATAGCTCCTTTAAACAGACCGAATCGAGTTGACATGGCCAATCTGCCATAGAATTCTGGAACTCTAAATACTGGCTGATCTTTTGAGTTAGATTGCCAAACAAAATCAGTATTCACCAACAAATAATTTTTCCAACGGTATCTACCATTCCAGGTAACAGAAAAATACTGCTCCGCTGAGTTCATTTGAGCAGGAAGGCTATCTAATCCGTAATAAATACCGTTGTTCAATAAATGAGCTCTAAGGTTCAACTTCCCTATCAATTTTTGCTTAATAACCACCCCCAGTTCTCCTGTTTGAACAATTGAATAATCTCTATTCCAAGCCATATAATTAGACGTATAGCGATAATCCATAAATCCGGGAAAAGCATTTTTTATTCTGAGATAGGGAAGAAAGCTAAAATCATTTGTTTCAAAGCCTGTTTCTGCAAAAAATTCTAATCCACCTTGCCTCTGACCCTGCAGCACATAATTAAAAGAACTTCGAATTGGGAATTTATTGAAGAGAATGAGTTTAGCGGTTGCAGAAATTCCGGAATTTGATTGTACCGTTCTAAAATTTTCTCCTTCATATGAAGCCGCCTCATTCCAAATCGCAGCACGCAATTGCCACCCTTGTCTTCCCTTTATACTAATTCCAAGATCGTTTTGAACTCTCTCAAAAGCAGAAGAATCAGACGTCAAGCTAGTTTGTAGCAAGGATCTTGGTCGGTCGTCATTCGGAATATCTTCAAAAACATAGGATTGCCGTAAATATTCGATTCTGTGGTCGAAAGAAAGATTATCCAACCAACTTTCATTCAATGAATCATTCGAACGATTGAGAAAATGCCATGAATGATCTAACATTCCCTGTCTATGTCGAAGCTGCTGATTCGTATTTGACGCAGCAAAATTTACTCCAACTAACGATCTGTCTGTTAATGTGTTATCTGTAAATACAGTATCAAAGCTCAATCCACCATTTGCTTCCGCCTTAATAAATCCAGTATTCACTCCAAAGTGAAATGAATATTTCGAGTTCTTGCTTATATAGTGCATGGTTGCGAGAAGATCACTTTGCTCTACTTGCTGTCTTTGGTATGTACCTAGTGAGTTTAATCGCTTAAAATCGATAAAGAAATTCAAGCGTTCATGTACATTCTGTGTATGTGAAAGTCTAAATAATTGGCCTCTTTCATAGCCCTGCCTATAATCTGCCTCTGTGATTGCCGACCGTACTTTAAAGTACATCCATCTATTTGGGTCTAGAAAATGATTTGAAAATGCAGGATTACCAAAGGTATTCCCCAAACTAAGATGTGATTGATAGACTAATTCCTGACGCCAAGATCCTTGATTTCCAATAGGTAAGTATCCAAACCAATCGAATAAATTCGGTTCTTCTCGATTCCAACCACTCATTGCAAGGGAAGTATCGATTAGCGTATAACTTCCAAACTGGGTTCTAAAAGCGTGAGAATACTCAGATTTATCTTGAGCAAGAGCCAGCTGAGACGAGAATAAAATTCCAAAAAAAATAGAATTGAAAAAGAAATATTGACTGCGGCTCATTGGCCCAAAGATAATGAGGCATTACCATCTAAGATTAGATTACGATAAGTGCCATTTAAATACATACCCTTTCCCTTCAAGGGCAGTGCGAATTTCCGTTTTTAAGAAATCCAATTGAGCCCTTCGAGTCGATAACCTTGGCATACTAATAATGGTATAGCCCAGTCCTTCATATTCCATTCTTTGTCTCAGTGCACGAAGATTCATTTTCCAAACACCACCTACTCTTTCCCAATCATCTTCTAATAATAATTGAAAATAATGACAAACTGCCATGGGAGGAACTCCACTGAATTCCAACCGACGAACAGTATGATCCATATTTAGTTCTTTCAAAGCTTGGCTCAATAGACTTTCAGGTTTGTGAATGAGGGATGGCCCTGAATGAAGAAAATGGTGAAGCGAACCATTGATTCCCTTCTGAATGTTTTGAAATAAGTTGATCATTGATTTCATAGTAATTGATTAATTTATTGATCCAAATTTAGAAGTATACTCTAGACGATTTTCGTTATATTTATCTTTTTAAGATACGATTTAAGCAAAAAAACATTTTTAAAATACACTATATTGAATAAAAAACATTTTGCAATAGGATTTTAATTACATTTGAATAATTAAAAACTCCATTATTAACTATAAATTAATTCGTCATGCGACCACAAGACTATCAAAATGCAATCGAAGGCTATTTCAAATCACTCGGATGTAAAATTCCCGACAATCAACCTATTGGTAAAACAATTGCAGCCGTAATAAACAAAAGCCCCAATACAGTTTATCGGAAGATGCGTGGAGAAATTGGTCTCCATATGGATGAGTATATCAGCATAGTGAAGCATTTTAATATCGAGTTGAATATTCTCGATAATGATAAGCGAACTACTCGTTTTTCAAATATGTTAAATCTTGAATCAAGAGCGAAACAACTTGAATTCATGCATTATTTACAACTATGGCTAAAGCAAGAGTCTCAATTAAAAGGGGCTAGAAGCGTGAGTACTTTTTTACCTGAGTTACCGATTTACTACTTTTTAAAATACCCTGCCTTGAGTTATTTCCTTTCTGTCTACTGGTTGAACAGAGGAACTTTTCAAGATCGCCTTCAAAAAGATTTATCCTTCTCGTCTGAAACTTTATTCGCCTATGAGAGTGCTGCACGTAGTTTCGAACAGATGGAATGCAAAGAATTTATCTCTTATGAATCAGTCCGAAGAACGCTACTAAGAATGGAAGCTGGCTTTAAGGGTGGATGGTATCCCAAACTAAAATACACAGCCATGCTTGATCAAATGAACGAACTTATTCAAGACTATGAGCAAAGGATTACCAAAGGGAAAAGACGAACGGGCGAGAAATTAAATGTCTATTTGACTGAAAGTCATTATTCTAATGCCATTTTTCAACTATCAATATCAGATAAACCTATTAGTACCCTTACTAATACTGGGAGTGCAATCTTTATGGAAACACAAGGGCGGGTTTACAACGAATCTATGAAACAGCATCTCGAAAATATTGTCTCAAATTCAATCCTCATAAGTCAATCATCACAAAAAACCAGAAGAGATTTATTTGATCACTATCGATCTGAAATAAATGAAATGAGAATTAAACTTGAGAATGATAAAGAAGCTCGTTGAATTGCATCCGATGGTCTTGAACAAATCTTAAAACAAAAAATCTAAATGGGCCAACGCTCGATCAGCATCTGAAATGACAAGCCAATTCCAACTCCACTTATTAGAACAATCCAATCTCTTTGTTTCAATAAGTTCGTATTAATGCAAATAAAGGAAACGCTAAGCACCGCAAAAACAACAAGAGTTTGACCCACTTCTATTCCTAGAGTGAATGGAATGAAATACTTCCATTCACTTCCTGGCATCGCCATAAGCATATTGAAAAAACTTCCAAATCCTAAACCATGTAGGAGACCAAATAAAATGGCTATCACTGAAAAGAGTTGACCTTCATTTTTTGTCTTCTTTACTCTAAGGTTCAAAAAAGACGACAGCAAAATGCTTAGAGGAATGAACCACTCCACCCATCCTAAAACCTCTTCTGGTATTCCTAAGAGCGAAATCCCTGTACTAATGGTATGTCCAAATGTGAAAGCGGTAATTATTAAAAACAGAGTTTTCCAATTCTGAATAGAATAAGCACAGGATATCACGAGTAGAAATAGCATATGGTCAATGCCCTTTACGTCTGTAATATGGTCGAATCCGATCTGGAAATAAACCTCAAACCAACTCGGAATCATTTATGCATCAATTTTATCTCCAACTTGTTCTCATCAAAATAATACGTCTCCTTCTCAGTTTCAAAATCAAAATGCACAATATTCTTTTGATTTGGAAAATCATGGACTAAAACACTGTTATGAAGCTTATATCGTTTGTAAGGCTTTTGCGATTTCTGCATATAAACGTATACGAGTTCTCCTTTGAACTGCATACCCACCCACTGAAAGTAGATTTTTATTCCATCTTCTGAGATCAAATAAAGATGACTGTGTAAATATTCTTGTAACGCTTGTTCCGTTTTTCCTTGGGGGTCTTCCCATTCTATTTCAGAATTCACCTCTTTCCTTAGAGACAACAGCAAATCATCGGCAAAATACCAAGCGCTCATCTCTAAGGCCTCATCTTGACGATCGTATTTTAAATTGGCAATACTCAGGTAATACTCATGCGTGAAACCCCAAAGTAGAATTACTGGAATAAGAATTATACAAAGTCTGAATATTGATTTAAATTGACTCACTAATAGTATTCATTGAAACCTCAAATTTGACAATTCCATTACAAGCATGAAGAAATTAATATTTTTCTTTTCGACATTTTTCTTTTCCCTTAGTCTATCTGCTCAATATCAAAAAGTTAGGATAGTAATAGGAGCCCAAACAAAGGATGTTAGCGAACCTACGATCGTTATTGATCCCATAAATTCCAATAGAGTTTTAGCTGGAACTGTTCTTAATGGTTGGCATCTCTCTCTTGATTCTGGTAAAACTTGGACATCAGGAGAACTAACTTCAAAATATGGAGTTTGGGGTGATCCTTGCGTTCTTGCAGATAAGGAAGGAAGATTTTATTTCTTACACCTCTCTGATCCTTCTGGTGAAAATTGGATGGGGGCTGATTTTTTAGATCGAATTGTCTGCCAAACTAGCATGGACGGAAAGACATGGACATCTGGCTCCTTCATGGGTTTAAATGCTCCCAAACAGCAAGATAAGGAATGGGCAACTATTGCTGATAATGGAGATATTTATAGCACTTGGACTCAATTCGATAAATACGGCAGTAAGTCCCCAGAGCATAAATCGCATATCTACTTCAGTAAGTCGGTAGATCGTGGCCAAACTTGGTCTAAGTCGAATTCAATAAATAAATTATCTGGAGATTGTTTAGATGGAGATCAAACCAGTGAAGGAGCGGTTCCTGCGGCGGGGCCAAATGGAGAAATCTATGTGTGCTGGTCTAGAGATAATAAATTGTGGTTCAATTATTCAAAAGATGGCGGAGCGCAATGGCTCGATGAAGAATACAGTATCCAAGAGCACATAGGGGGTTGGGAGCAATCTATCGATAAGTTTAGTCGAATTAATGGTATGCCCATTACTGTTATAGATAATAGCTCAGGTCCATTTAAAGGCACCTTGTACGTAATGTGGTCTGATGAAAGAAATGGAAAGGATAATCTCGATATTTTCATTTCAAAATCATATGATAAAGGAAAAACTTGGAGTGCTCCTATTCTAGTCAATGACGACGATAATAAAAATGCGCATCAATTTCTCCCTTGGGTATGCATTGATCAATCAACGGGCTATTTGTACAGCGTTTTTTATGATAGAAGACATGGCAATAAAAACGGAACACATGTTTATCTCGCATGGTCTAAAGATGGTGGATCAAGCTGGGTAAATGAAAGACTTACAGAAGAACCCTTTGAATCAAATTCAAGTGTTTTTATTGGAGACTACAATAATATTTCAGCAGTGAATGGGCTAGTAAGACCTATTTGGATAGAATTCAAAGACGGTAAAAAATCTGCTTATACTTCGATAATAAACTTCGTAAAATGAATTCAATTAAACTGCTTCTCGCAAGCACCTCTACCATTTATGGCGGAACGTATTTAGATTATTTAACAGACGCGGTTCAAAAACATTTTGAAAATGCTCAAAACATACTTTTCATTCCCTATGCAAGACCTGGAGGTTTATCGCATCAAGCGTACAGTGAAATCGCCGAGAAGAAATTTAAGAGTCTTGGATTAAACCTTAAGGGGCTCCATAGCTTTGATAATCCTAAAAAGGCCTTGATGGCTGCCGATGGTGTTTTCACGGGTGGAGGAAATAGCTTTGTCCTATTAAAAGCGCTATACGACCTTAAATTGCTTAGCGTTCTAAAAAGCCGCGTAATGGAGGGAATGCCTTATATGGGAAGTAGTGCTGGTAGTAATTTAGCTGGATTAACAATAGGAACTTCCAACGATATGCCCATTGTATATCCTCCCTCCTTTGAAGCTCTAGGTGCTGTCCATTTTAACATCAATCCTCATTATCTAGATCCTATATCTGGGTCAAAACATATGGGTGAAACCCGAGAAACGCGAATAAAAGAATTTCACTCCTATAATACCCAAGCGGTATTAGGCCTTAGAGAGGGAAGTTGGCTTGAAGTTGCAGGAAATGCCATTTGGCTTCGAGGAGACTTGAGTGCACGACTATTTAGAAAAGAATTAAATCCATCCGAAATCCAGTGTGGAGATATAATACGGATCTAGCGGAGGGCTATTTTTTCTAAAAAAATATAGTTTGATTAAAAACTTGAAAATACTTACTCTTTGTGCCCGATGATCTTGTAGACCAATTTTGGATTTACCTTTTCAAGCATGTTGATGGTAATCCAATAGCCTACAAAAAGACCCAAGAAGAGCAGCATTGAAAATCCCATTAAAAAGATAAATAAGAAAACAAAAAAACCGAGTAGTTGTGAAAACATGCCTTAGGACTTTGTGTCAAAAGTAACATAAAATCGATTTCAAACCGACTTTCGGTTGACTTACCTTTGAAGGTATAAATTTTTTGAATAAAAACAATGGAATATCGCATCGAAAAAGACACCATGGGCGACGTAAAAGTTCCTGTTGAAAAGTATTGGGGAGCTCAAACTGAAAGGAGTAGAAACAATTTTAAAATTGGATCTGAAGCATCTATGCCCATTGAGATAATTCATGCTTTTGCCACTTTAAAAAAGGCGGCTGCAATTACAAACAACGAATTAGGGGTTCTTTCAAAAGAAAAAAGTGACTTAATCGGAAACGTTTGCGATGAAATTTCTTCAGGTATACTAGACAAAGAGTTTCCCCTGGTAATCTGGCAGACAGGATCCGGTACTCAAAGCAATATGAACGTGAATGAGGTGGTGGCAAATCGCGGCCATGTTTTGAGTGGTGGAACCCTAATGGATGAAAAAAAGGTTCTTCATCCGAACGATGACGTGAATAAATCGCAATCGTCTAATGATACTTTCCCAACCGCCATGCACATTGCAACCTATACCATGGCAAGTACAAATACCCTCGTTGGTATTCGAAAATTGAGGGCTACACTTGCTTCAAAAGCAAATGATTTTCAGGGAATTGTAAAAACTGGGAGAACACATTTTATGGATGCAACTCCTTTGACTCTTGGCCAAGAGTTTTCGGGTTATGTTCAACAATTAGACAATGGCATAAGAGCCATAGAATTTGCGCTTGAGATGGTTTCAGAATTGGCCTTAGGAGGCACTGCAGTAGGTACAGGCCTAAATACACCGAAAGGATATGATGTGCTGGTTGCTAGCCATATAGCTACACTTTCTGGATTGCCGTTTAAAACCGCTCCCAATAAATTTGAGGCTCTGGCTGCTCACGACGCCATGGTAGAACTTTCCGGTGCTCTGAAAAGAGTGGCTGTTTCACTTATGAAAATTGGCAATGACATTCGAATGTTGAGTTCTGGTCCAAGGTGTGGAATTGGCGAAATTGTCATTCCAGACAATGAACCCGGATCTTCCATCATGCCAGGAAAAGTGAATCCAACTCAGCCCGAAGCACTAACAATGGTTGCAGCGCAGGTTATGGGAAATGATGTAACTGTTTCTATTGGTGCTTCTAATGGTCATTTCGAATTAAATGTTTTCAAGCCTCTAATTGCAGCCAATGTTCTTCAATCTGCGCGATTAATTGGAGACGTCTGTATTTCTTTCAACGATAATTGCGCAGCTGGCATTGAACCCAACGAACCAAACATCTCAAAACATTTAGAGAACAGCCTCATGTTAGTTACCGCCTTAAATACCCATATTGGTTACGACAATTCTGCGAAAATTGCCAAAAAAGCACACAAAGAAAACAAAACACTTCGTGAAGCTGCTATAGAACTAGGTTTACTTACCAACGAGCAGTATGATTCTTGGGTTCGTCCCGAGAATATGATAGGACATTAATCATTTTATTCCGCCCTAAGCAGACCGCATTTTTTCACTCTTATTCTAAAACTCATATGAAATCAGCTCCTTCATATGCACATCCTTGGCATCAGGTTCCTATTGGTGCAGAATCGCCACAAATAGTTACAGCCATTATTGAAATCGCTAAAGGCAGTAAAGGAAAGTTTGAACTAGATAAAGAAACCGGAATGATTAAACTAGATCGCGTTCTTTATTCAGCCGTACACTATCCTGCAAACTACGGCTTCATTCCAAAAACCTATTGCGAAGACAAAGACCCATTAGACATTCTTGTTATTACTTCGGTAGAATTACCTCCTTTGTGTATGATTGAAGCCCGAGTAATTGGCGTTATGAGAATGATAGATCAAGGCGAGGCAGACGACAAAATTATTGCTGTAGCTCATAATGACATGGCTCACAGCCATATGCACAACATTTATGATCTTGCTCCGTATACTATGAAAGAGATTAAACGCTTCTTTGAAGATTATAAAGCGCTAGAAAACAAAGAGGTTCGTGTCGAAGATATGCAAGGAAGACAAAAAGCCTATGAAATTATTGCCGATAGTATAGAACTCTACAATCAGACGTTTACAGAAATATAAGCCCCTTGTTTATTTACCTTTCCAAGGGAGCATTACAATAGTGTCTAGATTCAGTTTGGTTTGCATCCAAAGTGTCCGTGCTTTGTCTTTCACCTCTCGATCTTTACTCTTTATCTCAGGATACCATTCTACCAATAAATAAGGAATGGTGTCTTGGGTAATAAAATCAGTATGAAGGTTGTAAGCGAAGTTAAAGGTTAGTGGATCAGGATAATTGATGGCTACTTCTCTTGAGAGCTTTTCAAAGTCTAATTGTCTACCCTTCAATTGCAGAACGGTAGCCTGTAAAAGAGTAATCTTTTGATCTTTCGTGAGCATATCCTCTTGAGCCTGGGTATAAAAATTTAAGAGTTTCGAGTTAGTGCCCTATTCTTCCAATGCTTCTACCCCACCTTGTACTATTCTGAGCTTTGTTGATCCCAGTTCGTACAATCTCATTTTTGAGCGCCACTCATTTGCAATCTCTTCCGGAATGCGTTCTCCCAGCATAACAAGATTGATTACTCTTAGAGAATCTGAGTCCGTTAAATACTTCTTTACAATTTCTGTCCCATCATAAGTCACAATTTCATTTACGAATGTGTCTACTCTGCGATTAAAAAAGCTTTCTGTTACGGTATTATAAAATACCCATCCGGCTGGAACCATAGTTATAATAGCAAACAGACTTATATACCCTCTTAGTCTTTTTTGTTGTTTAACGTCGGCAAATTCTTTGGCTGGGAAACGCAATAAACGAACAACAATAAAAGTCGATATTGAAATAAAAGTGCTATTTATAAGAAATAAGTAAAAGGCTCCAATAGCAAAATGCCACTGACCTTTACCAATACCGTAACCAGCTGTGCACAGCGGTGGCATGAGTGCAGTTGCGATGGCTACTCCGGGCACAACATTATTATTTTCCTTTCTAGAACCTGCTAGTATTCCCGCCAATCCGCCAAAAAAAGCAATAAATACATCTAAAAGATTCGGACTTGTTCTTGAAAGCAATTCTGATTGCGCATCTGACAATGGCGTAATTGCAAAATAGACACTACTGGTTATTAAGCTAACGGCAACAGCAATAGCCAAAGAACGCAGACTTCGCTTAAGCATCAGCCAATCGCTAATGCCAACTGAAAGTCCTAGGCCCATTATTGGCCCCATTAAGGGAGAGATAAGCATTGCGCCTATAACTACGGCTGTACTGTTTACATTCAGACCTATAGACGCTATGAAAGCAGCAATTATAAGAATCCAGACATTGAAACTTCTAAAGTCAATGTCGTTTTCTATACCCTTAATGGTATCTTTCGGTTGAGCATTATCTGTTATATTCAGTATGCTCCGAAAGGAATTTAATACCAGTCCTATTCCAAAAGTAAGCCACGCCTTGAAAGGGCCGATTTTCTAACCGGATCTTCTTCGTTTAATGGATTATTCTTCTCCAAATTGAAGACGTATTTCGTTCACAAAAGCCTTTATTAATTGTTCGTTCTCCTTTTTACAAATGAGAAGTCGCTCATTTGTATCAATAATTATATAGTCATTTAATCCATCAATTACTGCTGTTTTACCAGGATCTAAACGCACCATATTATTAGATGAATCTTGAAGGAGCACCTTCTTTCCAACTACGGCATTCTCCTCTTTATCGTGATTCAATTGCTCATATAATGAGCCCCAAGTACCTAAATCGCTCCAACCAAAATCGGCAGGCAGAACATATACATTACTCGCCTTCTCCATGATTCCATAATCGATGCTCTCGTTTGCACAACTGGAGTAAATAGAATTTATAAATTCAACTTCTTCTTCCGAATCGTAAGGCAATAGATTTCCAAAAAAAGAATCAAAAAGATCCGGCATATTTTTCTCAAGCGAGGCTCTTATGCTGTCAACTGACCAGATAAATATTCCGGCATTCCATAAAAAATCTCCCGAAGCCAAAAAAGCTTTAGCATGTTCTAAATTCGGTTTCTCAGTAAAGGTTTTCACTTTTAAAATATCGTCGAAGCCATCTAAAGCTTTGTCTGTATGCTGTATATAACCATAACCCGTATCCGGTCTGTGAGGACGTATTCCTAGGGTCAAGAGACGATCTCCCTTGCTGGCTGCCTCCAATGCCCTTGACATTATGCGCTCATACTCTGCCTCATTGCTCACAATATGATCAGAAGGAGAAACAATCATGATCCCATTCGGATTTCTTTTTTGAATCTTCGCCACAGCATAAGCAAGACATGGAGCGGTATTCCTTCGAGATGGCTCACATAGAATATTCTCAATAGGCAAATCTGGAAGTTGCTCTTGAACTAATCCTTTATATTGATTGCTCGTAACAATAAGAATATTCGATGAAGGACAAACCGCAAGCAAACGCCTATAGGTTTGTTGGATCAACGTTTCACCTACTCCTAAAATATCATGAAACTGCTTGGGGTAGGACGCTGTGCTCATAGGCCAGAATCGACTTCCAATTCCACCCGCCATAATTACCGCAAAAGCATTTTCCATCTTCATTATTTTAAAAGCAAAGCTACAAAAGGCGAAATCGAAAAAAATGCCGTCTGACTGTCTTAATTTAGCAGCCTGACTAAACCTAAGAACCTCAACACATGCTTCACCTTATACTCTTTGGCCCTCCTGGCGCTGGCAAGGGCACTCAATCGACTTTCTTAGTTTCTAATTACGACTTAATTCATCTTTCTACTGGCGACATTTTCAGGGCGAATATAAAGGCTCAAACCTCCTTAGGATTAGAGGCTAAGAATTATATGGATAATGGAAAGCTTGTTCCTGATTCTGTAACAATTAACATGTTAAAAGCAGAGGTTAATAAGCACCCAAACGCAGGTGGTTTTATATACGATGGTTTTCCTAGAACCGTGACGCAGGCGAATGCGCTTGACGAATTTCTAGCAGACCGCAATGAAAAAGTGAATGTTTTAGCTTCTTTGGAGGTGCCTGAAGATGAATTAAAGACGCGTCTATTAGAAAGAGCCAAGTCGAGTGGAAGAGCTGATGACGCAAATGAGGAAGTAATTCAAAAGAGAATCAATGTTTATAAGGATGAAACTTTCCCCGTTAAATCTCATTACCAAGCTAAAAAGCACTGGGTGGGAATAAATGGAGTTGGCCAAATTCATGAAATTACTGAAAACCTCATCAAGGCAGTAGATACCTTTATTTAAATACTATGGCTGGAAACTTTGTGGATTATGTGAAAATTTGGTGTGCCTCCGGTAAAGGAGGGGCTGGATCTTCGCATCTCAGAAGAGAAAAATTTGTTCCCAAAGGTGGTCCAGATGGTGGTGATGGGGGAAAAGGAGGTGATATTATCTTAGTTGGTAATAGAAATCTTTGGACCCTTTTGCATTTGCGCTATACAAGGCATATTAAGGCCGGACATGGTGGAGGTGGAAGTAAGCAACAATCTTCTGGAAAATCAGGCGAAGACTCCATTATTCAGGTTCCTTTAGGTACCATCGTAAGAAATGGAGAAACCAATGAGATTCTTGCTGAAATTACCGAACACGATGAAAGACAAATTATTTTACCCGGCGGAAGAGGAGGATTAGGAAATACAAATTTTAAATCTTCTACTTTTCAAACACCCCGATTCGCTCAACCTGGAGAACCCAGCAGCGAACTTGAGGCGGTCTTGGAATTGAAAATCTTAGCGGATGTCGGATTAGTTGGATTTCCAAATGTTGGAAAATCAACCCTTTTAAGTGTTGTTTCTGCTGCAAAACCAGAAATAGCCGATTATCCGTTCACTACATTATCGCCCAATCTTGGCATGGTTGCCTACCACGGATACCAATCCTTTGTAATGGCCGATATTCCTGGAATTATAGAAGGTGCCAGCGAAGGCAAGGGTCTCGGAATTCGATTTTTAAAACACATTGAGAGAAATTCAGTTCTTCTATTCATTATTCCATGTGATTCGCCCAATATTGAGGAAGAATACAAAATCCTCTTAAGAGAATTAGAAAAGTATGATTCGAGTCTTCTCTTAAAGGAAAAAATTCTAGCAATAAGTAAAGCCGATCTTCTCGATAGCGAACTGGAAGCAGAGCTCAGATCTAGTCTGACTATGCCTCATGTTCTATTTTCAAGTGTAAGCGGTAAGGGTATAAATGAGCTGAAGGATGTTATTTGGAAAATATTGAATGGCTAACCTACTCCATTGGTTAAATACTTGGGATCACATATTGACTCTTGCAATAAACAATGCGGGCACTGCTTATTTCGACGCTATTTTTATTCTTATCTCTGGTGAACTCACTTGGATTCCTTTCTATTTATTGACCCTTTTTGGCGTTAAATATTTTTATGGCTGGAAAGCCGCGGGCCTCTCCTTCCTAGCAGGAATTCTCACGGTAACACTTACAGATCAGATTTCCGTTCATTGGTTTAAGGAGGTTTTTGAACGACTCCGCCCTTGTCACGACTTGCCTTTTGCTAATGATTTAAGAGTAGTAGATGGATGCGGCGGAAAGTATGGCTTTGTATCCTCACACGCCGCCAATACTGCCGGTTTTGCTGGTTTAATGATTGTAATTCTGAAGAGAAAATTTACCTATTCAATGCCAATCTTAATCGTTTGGTGCCTTTTAGTTGGATATAGTCGTATCTATTTAGGTGTCCATTTTCTTGGCGATGTTCTTGCCGGAACTCTGCTTGGTTTGATCATTGGATCAACTATTGGATTTTTATTCGTCAGGATGAACCCCATATTCAAGCAATCATGAAAGCTCTATTATTCATTTTTATCGGAGGAGGAATTGGAAGTATACTCCGATATTTACTTAGTACTCTAATAATAAAACTCAAATACAATTCTGTTTGGTTTGGATTGGCAACTCTAACTGCAAATATTCTAGCCTGTGCCGTCCTTGCGTTTGGATTAATTGCCATTTCAAAAAATATGGCAGTAGATGAATATAAGATTCGAACCTTATTGATAACAGGTTTTTGTGGAGGATTATCCACTTTCTCCACTTTCTCTCTTGAAACCATTCACTTAATCCAGAATGGACAAACATTCAATGCTGCATTAAATATTTGCCTAAACCTTTTCTTATGTGGGATATGTATTTGGCTCATTCTTAAATCAGCTGGAATACAGGCATGAGTGAGCCAAGGCGAAAACGAATTGCAGTTAATACACGACTTCTCCTGAAAGACAAACTAGAAGGAATTGGTATCTATACACATGAAATCGTACGAAGAATAGTAAAAGAGCATCCTGAAGTAGATTTCTATTTTCTATTCGATCGGTCTTTTAGTTCAGATTTTATTTATGGTGAAAATGTAATACCTCTTATCGTTCACCCTCCAACCAGACATCCATTCTTATGGTGGATATGGTTAAAATTTTCGGTGCCTTTAATGTTAAGGAAAATAAAACCCGATTTATTTATTTCACTTGATGGCTTTGCTTTACTATCAGGAAAAATATCGCAACTTATTGCTATTCACGATATTAACTTTATTCATAGACCACAAGACCTTTCTTTTATAGTGCGAAAATTTTATGCTCATTATTTTCCCATCTTTGCAATGAAGGGAAATACAATTATTACCGTTTCTGAATTTTCAAAACGAGAATTAATTGATAAGTATTGTACTACAAACGAAAAAATAGTAGTCGCAGGAAACGCTTTACCTACAGAACAATTTGAGCTTTGGGAGAGGCCAAATGTTGTGAATAGAGCGAGTGAATGGACAACGAACAAAATCTATTTTTCATTTGTTGGCGCTATACATCCTAGAAAAAATGTTAAAGGAATGCTGAAAGCATTTGAACTCTTTAAAAAAGAATCTTCAAATGAGCATGTAAAGTTGATTATTGCAGGTGTACCCATACGCTCTTATAGAAGCGAATGGTCACAATTGCTTAAATCCAACAAATACAGCGATAGTATTTTGGCAGTAGGAAGAGTAACTGAATTGGAGAAAAGAACTATTCTTGAGAAGTCGATTGCATTGTTATATCCAAGCTTTTATGAAGGCTTTGGTATCCCGATGTTAGAAGCTTGGAAGGCCAAAACAGCTGTATTGGCTTCTAACTCATCTGCCTTTCCTGAAATTGCTGGTAATGCTGCATTATTGATTAACCCACATTCGACAAGAGATTGGGCCAAAAAGATGCAGGAAATCCAGAGCAACAGCGCACTTAGAAAAGTACTCATTGAAAATGGTACTAAAAGATTGCACATTTTTTCTTGGGAGAAATCCTCTTTTTTAATATGGAAAGAAATACAAACCCTACTTAAGGTAAATAGCGCAAAATGAAAAAAAACCCCCTTACACCTTTCATGGAAGAAGGTAGATTAGAGGCTGGTCTCGATGAAGCTGGCCGTGGTTGTTTAGCAGGTCCTGTTGTTGTTGCGGCAGTCATTCTCGATCCAAGTCAACCCATTGAAGGGGTTGATGATAGCAAAAAACTCAGTCCAGAGCAAAGAAGCGCCTTGGCAATAGAAATTAAGTCGAAAGCAATTGCATGGTCTGTTTCAGCTCAGTCTTCCGAAGTAATTGATAAAGTGAATGTTCTACAAGCCACTTTCTTAGGAATGCATGATTGTGTTGATCAACTTGAGAAAAAACCAGCGTTTTTACTCGTAGATGGCAATCGATTCAAACCTTATGACGGCATAGATCATGAGTGCATCATAAAAGGCGACCAAAAGTTTCAAGCTATTGCGGCGGCATCTATACTTGCCAAAGTGCATCGCGATGCTATTATGGATGAACTCGATGCGGAATTTCCAGATTACAAATGGAAAGACAATAAAGGGTATCCAACTCCATCGCACAGAACAGCTGTCATGAAGCATGGTGCTACTCGACATCATAGGAACACTTTTCAAATTATTCAGAAGAAATTAAGCAGTCCTCTAAAGTAGTTGTAGCCGTAAATTTGCGGCATGATTAAGAGCTCTGTCTCCCACTTTATTTGCGTTTCACTTTTGATATTTCTTTTTTCTTGTAAAAAAGAAGCGAGTGAAAAAGCCGAATTGATCGATTTTATTCCTTCGAGAGTGGTGCTTATTGGAGAAATACCGGACTTCTTTGGAACTCTGTCGAGTTGGAAGGAAAGTTCTTTCGACGAATCTATTCAAGCCTTTCCCCTTGGGGAGAGAATTGAAAAATTTCTTGATGCTATAGTCATTAAAAGTGACTTTGATCAAGATATCCCTACTGTCTTTTACATTGCTTCCACTGGAGCCAACCGCTTTGATGTTCTTACAGCGATTTCTGAGGAAAATATGGGCAATTTTCAAGACGCATTTAATTGGAGTCCCCTACAATCTAGGGAATACTCTTCCAAGACAATCTCTTCACTTTCTACTGAAAGCAAACAAGAATTATACAGCACCACAATAAAGGGTGTGTTTCTGCTCTCTAGTTCTCCCATTTTAATTGAGGAAGCAATTCGAACAGAACAATCAGCGCCTGAAGTAGCGCTTCCATCTGGACTAATAAAACTCCGTTCTGGTTCTGATTTTGGCTCTTCTGTGCTGCTTTATGCCAACACAACTGAACTCCATTCTTTTTGGTCCTATGCCTTTGCTCAAGTAGTTATACCTGATTTTATTGGTGTAGACGAATGGATGTCTTTTGATATTATACTTAAAAATTCTGAAATTTTAGTAAGTGGGATTCTAGAGGATAGACTTGATGCCAAAAGTCCCTTCATAGAAAAAGGGTCAGGAAATGCTTCCGAAATTGAAGCCTTTTTACCAGGAGCAGCGCTGAGTTGGTCTGTGTGGAATGATGTGGACTTACCCGTGAATAATGGCCCTATTAATTTTACAGAATGGGATGGCAGGCAATTTCCAACTGGCTATTTCACCATTGTTAAAGACAAAAGCAATAACTACATTCAAAAAGTTGGATTTACGCAAATAGATCCCGGACAAGGTCTTGCATTTCTTCCAGAGAAAATAAGAGATAGCATCCAAACCGAACTCTATCGCAATCAACGAATTGCAATACTTCCGAGAACCATTAACATAAAAGGCTTGATTCCAGGAATGCGCAAAGACTTCATCGTTTCATCACTTCTCGAAATCGGAGAGTTCCTGTATTTGAGTGAATCAAGCGATGCGCTTAAATCTATTATAAATGATTACGAATCTGGCAATATGATTGGAGCAGAAATCGATTTTGACTCATTCAGCGATTATCCTTCAGGCAAAGCACATTGGCATGCCGGCGCCAAGAATCCAAATCTATCCAATTTACTTCTTTCTGCTGTGAATGGAAAAGGAATGCCGTCCTTGCGGAATACAGAAGAGGCCTTGAGTAAATTGTATTTTTCTGCTCTTTCCATCCAAAAAAAGTCGGGTAAATTATTTCTAAAAGCCCATATTAAAGCAGGAAGCCCTCAAATAGAAGCGGTCTCCAATCAATGGACCCTCGGTTTAGAGCAAAAGGTGATTTGGGGCCCACATTTAACGGCTAGTCATTTAGACAATACACAAGAAATATGGGTTCAAGATGAAGGATTTACACTTTATCATATCCATTCGACTGGAAAAATTCTCTGGAAAAGTAGTTTAGATGGACCCATTTTAGGACCTCCTGCCACTATCGATCGATATAAGAATAAGAAGTTTCAATATCTGTTTAATACGACTGGAAGACTATATGGATTTGACAGAAATGGTGGTAAATTAGATGGATTCCCCGTCCTTTTTGAAACACCCGCCACAGCAGGTTTAAGTCTTTTCGATTACGACAAAAATAGGAACTACCGAATTCTAGTTCCATTGGGAAAAGAGATCCTCAATTTCAATGCAGAAGGACAAAAAGTAAAGGGTTGGAAAGCGACTCTCATGCCAGATATTATAGAAACTCCTCTATTGTATATGCTTTCAGGTGGGAAAGATTACATCCTAGCCATTTCAAAAGATGGAAGTATACGAACCTTAAACAGAACGGGTGAAAAACGTTGGAAGAAAGACGTTATTCAATCGATAATGAAAGATAATATTTGGTGGGTTTCGAATCAGGGCAACGAAAAATTAGATGGAATCACTGGCCTTTCTGACAATGGCAAATTAGCCTATGTGTTCATTAATGGCAATACCGACTTTACAGATGTAGAAGCAGATTGGTTTCGATTATTTGAGGGGAATGGCTTACGGATTATCAAGGATAAAATTGAGTTTGAAACTTCAAAAGGTCTGATTGAAATTCCAAAATCAAAATATGTTTGGAAGAAGGTCAAACCCTTAATTTTTGAATCTCGCAATTATGTCTTTGCCTTCCAAACCGATAAAGAAGCGCTTTATTTATTCAATCAAAAAAGCGAACTCGTAGATGGCTTTCCAATTTACGCAGAAGGAAACTTTGTTGCAGGGGATCTACAACATAACGGAAAACTGCAAATTATTGCAGTGGGATCAAATGGTAGTATTGTGAGCTATAGTTTCGAGCCCAGCCTCATCTAAGTAGCAGTATTTGACCCGCTTCTGGCTGACTGCCAATTATTAGTCCATTGCGTTTATAGAGATATTTCATTCGAACGCCAACTTTCTGCGAGACTGCATACATATCTTCACCAAACTGTACTTGGTACGACTTGATTTTCGCTTTTTTTCTCTTCTTTTGAATGAATACAACTTCACCATCAGAAAGAGGTCTATCATAACCAGATTCATTGTATTTCAGTAATCGATCTAGCGAGATTTCCAATTCTTGAGAAAGGCTTTCCCAACTATCATTTTTGCTTACCTCAACGTACTTAATTCCATTTACATGCATATAGGTTGCGTGTTCTTCCATGCTCGCCTTCGACACCATCGATTCTATATCGTATTGATGCAAATTATTTTCTTCAATTATCCTAATCAATAATTTCGGATAATTTGGATTGGTTGCATAACCCGCTTTCTTTAAGCCATAAGCCCATGATTCATAATCTATTATATCTAATTTAAAAAGGTCTGCATACCTCGATCGATCTTTTAGGAAAAGAGAGTGATCTCGATACGATTCTTCTGCATGCTTATATTTTCTAAAGCATTCTCCTTTTTTGTCGTCATCGTGGTAAACTTTAGGTCCTTCCCAATCTAAATGACACTTGATTCCAAAATGATTATTGGCCTCTTTGGCCAGTTTACTTTCACCATCTCCTGACTCTAAGATTCCTTGTGCTAAGGTTATACTCGCCGGAATTCCATACCGTTTCATCTCTTCAATGGCTACTTCTACATATTTACTTATATAGGCTTGCCTAAGCTTAGTTTGAGCATTTAATGTTGTTTGAGAAAAAGCAAATAAAATGAGGAGGACTAAATAAGTGCGAAACTTCATAAATCAAAGATAAAGGGTGTGATTATATGCTTACCGAAAAACCATTCCATCCTTGTAATCCTCCTGTATGGATGAGTAAAACAGAAGACTTTGGCGCTAATATCCCCTTCTCAGCCATATCTAACATGGCAAATGCAGCAAGAGAAGTATAAAAGGGATCCAAAAGAATAGAGGTCTCTTCTCTGAAATTTCGAATGAAAGCGAGCTGTTCTTCGTTTAACTTTCCAAACCTAGTGGGAGCGTACTCATCAAGCAAACTCCATTGCACATTACAACCTTGCGTCTGTTCTGCAATAAAGCGCCTCTGTTCCTCGCATTTCTTCATTATAGGTAAACCGTAGATGACTTGATGCTCTTTCGCCGTTCGGATCATTCCTGCAAGCGTAGTTCCCGTTCCAACACCGCAGAATAGAGTATCAAAAGCGGCCGTTTTTTCATTTAGAATTTCCTCGCATCCTTTCAGCGCAAATGCATTGGATCCACCTTCGGGAATAAAGTACCATTCATCGTTCTGTACTAAAGAAGATTTGTGATTCAGGAAGGATCTATAGTCTTCTGGACGAATAAAATGAACCTCTCCCCCCTTTTTTTCTACCCATTGCAGTGTTGGATTCGATCTATAACTTTCAAATCCCCTCACCCAAACCTTGCATTTTAAACCCTGATTAAAGCAAGCAGCGGCAGTAGCAGCGATATGGTTTGAGTAGGCCCCTCCTACTGTTTCAACTCCTTTAAACGACTTACTTTTCGCGTCTAGAATATTGTATTTCAGCTTCCTCCATTTATTCCCTCCAAAATCAGAATGGAGAAGATCTTCCCTTAGAATTGAAAAATTGCATCCGTATTTAAAGAAAAGGGGAACTACTTCCGAGTTCTCGGGTTTTAACTGCCAAACATCTGTGATCATACTGATGTAAAAGTCGAAATTTGTGCCGTGCCTACGAACCTAAATCCAGACGATTATTATCTTTCCCCTGAAGGTTACATCGTTTTCACTGAAAGTTACCACCTCAAACGAGGCCATTGCTGTCAGAGTGGATGCAAACATTGTCCGTACGGCTTTGACAAAAAACTGGGAAGAATTCGAAAGAAATGAATATGTCAAATACCATTGATCTTAGCCTCAAGGCTTTTCAAGAAGAAATTAAACAAGGAATTCCAAGCGAACTTCCTAGTCTTAAAGCGTACGATTCTGACATCAGTCATGCTCCGAAACGAAAGGCTATTCTTTCTGAAGAAGAAAAAGTTCTGGCTCTTAAAAACGCATTGCGTTATTTCAAGCAAGAGCATCATGCCATCCTAATTGAAGAATTTGTTCAGGAGCTCGAGCAATATGGCAGGATTTATATGCATCGCTTTCGTCCTGAACATGAAATATTTGCACGGCCGATAGATCAGTATCCTGCTGTTTGTGCACAGGCAGCAGCCATTATGTTGATGATACAGAACAATCTCGATTCTGCTGTAGCACAGCATCCTCATGAGCTGATTACCTATGGTGGAAATGGTGCTGTATTTCAAAATTGGGCTCAGTATCGACTGACCATGAAATATCTGTCTGAAATGACAGAAGAGCAGACATTACATATGTACTCCGGTCATCCTATGGGTCTGTTTCCGAGCCATCCAGACGCACCGCGAGTAGTAGTTACCAATGGAATGACGATTCCGAACTACTCAAAACCCGATGATTGGGAGAAATTCAATGCATTGGGCGTTAGCCAATATGGCCAAATGACAGCGGGTTCTTTTATGTACATCGGACCGCAAGGAATTGTGCATGGAACAACGATTACCGTATTAAATGCGGGCCGAAAGATTTCAAAAAATGGCGAAGGACTTGAAGGCAAACTCTTTGTTACCTCAGGTTTAGGTGGAATGAGCGGAGCGCAGCCGAAAGCAGGAAATATTGCGGGTTGCATAAGCATAACCGCAGAAGTAAATCCCAAGGCAATGCACACGCGTTTTAGTCAAGGATGGGTAGATGAAGTCATTGAAAATTTAGAAGATCTCGGAAATAGAATTCGAAAAGCAAAGGAGTTAAAAGAAGTGATTTCAATCGCTTTTTTAGGAAATATAGTAGATGTTTGGGAATACCTTTTCGAGCAAAACATTTATGTAGATCTGGGTTCAGATCAAACCTCTTTGCACAATCCATGGGCTGGAGGGTATTATCCTGCTGGTTTGGGTTTTGAAGAATCCAATCGATTAATGGCAAATGAACCGGATGTTTTTCACGAGGCGGTGCAAAGCTCTTTGCGACGTCATGCCGAGGCTGTAAATAAGCATGCCGATAGAGGAACCTACTTCTTTGATTATGGCAATGCCTTCCTATTAGAAGCCTCCAGAGCAGGCGCTGCCATTGTAGCAGAAAATGGCATAGACTTTAAATACCCATCGTATGTTCAGGATATTATGGGACCTATGTGTTTCGATTATGGCTTTGGTCCATTCCGCTGGGTTTGTGCGAATGGCACAAATGAAGATCTACGCAAGACAGATGCTATTGCCGCAGAAGTACTCGAAAAGATGGCCCTAGATGCACCGCTAGAGATACAGCAACAGCTCGATGACAACATTCGATGGATTAAAGCTGCAGAAGGAAATCGGATGGTTGTTGGAAGTAAGGCTCGAATTTTATACGCAGATTCTGAAGGACGAATTGCAATAGCGAAAGCATTCAACAATGCCATTGCCAAGGGGGAATTAGGACCCATAATCCTCGGAAGAGATCATCACGATGTTTCAGGAACAGACTCTCCGTATAGAGAAACCAGTAATATTTACGACGGATCTCGATTTACTGCAGATATGGCCATTCACAATGTGATTGGTGATTCTTTCCGCGGTGCCACCTGGGTATCTATTCACAACGGAGGAGGCGTTGGATGGGGAGAAGTTATAAATGGGGGATTCGGAATGCTATTGGATGGATCTAAAAAAGTGGAATCTAGAATAGAAAATATGCTCTTTTTTGATGTAAATAATGGAATCGCAAGAAGAAGCTGGGCAAGAAATCCTGCTGCTAATTTTGCAATTGAAAGAGAAATGAGCAGAAGCCCAAAGCTGCGTGTAACTTTGCCTCAAGAAGCAGATGAAAAATCCATCCGCTTGGCTTTGAATAAAAAATAAAATGAAGAACAATTTAGTTTACATCTGGCTGGGCATTCTTAGTCTTGCCATTCTTGGAGTTTTCCTGAAAATGAACCAAACAAGTGTGGAAGCTGCTGCTTCAACAACACCTTCAAATGCAGTTGAAAATGCGAATAGAGGAGATGGCAATTACAAAATGGCTTTCGTGAATACAGATAGCCTAGTTTCAAAGTATGAATATCACAAAGGCTTGAGGGAGAAACTCGAGACTAAATTCAGATCTATGGAGCGCGAATTAGAAAGAAGAAGCAAAGTTTTCCAAGAGAATTATCAAGTTCTAGAACAAGAGGCAGCCCGCTTAAGTGAAGCAGAATTACAGATGGCTCAGGCAGAATTAATGCAAAAGCAGCAAGAATTAATTGCCTATAGAGATCAACAAGCTGAAAGCTTATCGTCTGAAGAAGCAGAACTTACCCAGCTCTTATTACAAGATTTAGATTCTGTTTTAATAAACATCCAAGCAGAACAAAATCTCGATTTTATTTTTAGCATGAATGCGGCAAGCTTCTTATTGAAGGCAAATAATGCCTACGATATTACGCCTTCAATCATTAGTAGATTGAACTCAGCACATGAGAAAAGAAAAGCCAATACTGCTAAATGAGAAAGCATTCTTTATTGTTAAGAATTGCATTTGTATCCTTATTATTTCTCGTTTTAAGCTGTGAAGAGGACCAAGTAGATAATGTATATGTGCGTTCAGATTATTTAGGTACTTGGACTTGTAGAGAGTTTAGTGGACCATTGGCCCCGCAAGTGTATACCGTACAGATTGTTGCGGGGGTTTCCGCAGAAGATGTTATTATTGAGGGACTTGCAAATCAGGGATCCTCCTTTACTGTAAGAGGAAATGTTGATTTCAACGGAATATTCATCCCGAGTCAAACACAAGATGCGGTAATTATTTCAGGACAACTTACATACAATCAATCTATTCCCCCGTTAAATCTAACATACACTTGGGATGACGGCTCAGGTGAAACCGAAATAAACGGAGAGCTTACGCGATAAGTATATTTAGACTCGTGCGTGCTCCTTGGCAGTTCATCGTAACAAGCATATGTTCAAAAATCTTTCGCTCCTTTCAGTTATTCTGGGCCTATTGAGTTGCTCTTCTCCAAATTCAGAATGGCACTATTCTTCGCAAGCCCATTTTGAGGTAAGCTGTGGAAAGCTTTTATCCATTGACTCACTAAATTCAGCATTCATCTCAAAACGGAATGTCGAAATATGGCTTCCTCCAGATTTCAATGAAAACCTGAAGTATCCCGTTTTGTATATGCACGACGGACAAATGCTTTTCGACTCGCTCTCTACTTGGAATCATCAGGAATGGGGTGTAGACGAAGTGCTGTGTAGTTTATTCGAATCTCATACCATTCCGCCTTGTATTGTTGTTGGAATATGGAATAGCGGTTCAAATAGGCAGAGTGAATACTTTCCACAAAAGGTATTTGAAAGTTATTCTTCAGATATGCAGGACTCCCTCTATCAGTTTACCAATAAAACATATGGCCAGAAATACCTTCCAACCAAAGTAAATAGCGACAATTACCTCAAGTTCTTAGTTCAGGAATTAAAGCCATTAATTGATAGACACTTACCCACCCTAACCGATTCAGAGAATACCTATATTCTTGGTAGCAGCATGGGAGGATTAATTTCCTGGTATGCAGGACTCGAATACCCAGAAGTGTTTGGAAAAATTGGATGCTTGTCTACCCATTGGGTTGGAATAATACCGATTGACAACAACCCTATTCCTTCCACCTTTGTATCGTATATGGCTCAAAATATTCCGGAAGCAAACAATTCTAAATGGTATTTTGATTATGGCACAGAGACCTTAGATTCCAATTATCAAAAGCATCAACTTAGAATAGATTCTATTCTTCTTGCAAAATCATACACCTTTAAAAACTGGATGTCATATAAAGCAGAGGGGGCCAAGCATACAGAACGCGCTTGGAATGCACGCTTATTTATTCCTCTGAGCTATTTAATGACAGAGTAAAAGAGTTTTCTTAGAAACGGTATTGCACACCAGCATTTAGACCAATATTATACAATGTTTCTCTTAAGTAGATATCTTGTTGTATCAGACTATTCAACATATATCTACCCTGAAAACGAACGCTATATCCCCAGGTATCAAAGGGACGAAAAGTTGCCCCTAGCTGAAAGCTTACCCACGTATATATGTCTTGCGTTTGAGGCATAAAATCTTCAGATTCCTCAACACCTCCGCGCACGAAGTTGCCATCATATCTCAATAATCGAGAGAATTCTAAGCCTGGAATTACCTCCAGCCACCAGCCGTTGTCTAGGTCACTTTTAAAAGAAATTCCCAATGGGATATTTGCATAATCTACCTTTTCATTTAAGGAATAAGAAAGGGCAGCCGTATCATTTAAACCTTGAAACAAAATGGTCGGATACGAAAATTCTGCTTGACCAAAATTGACACCTGTAACTATTTCAAAACGAGGTGTAAGGGAAATATATAAATCAATTCCTCCTCCCATTTTCCATGTTCCCTCCGTCGACTCATCGATTAAGGTTACAATAGAACCCGGATTAAGGGTGCTTGTAAGCAGTCGGCTATTGTTGTAATATGGATTTACATGAACGCCCAATCCAATGATACGCCTTCGCACATCGCTGTCTGTATAATAGTCTGAATCTTTCTGCGCAAAAGCCTGTCCAACAATACAAAAGGCCAAAATGGCGAATAACTTCTTCATGAATTTTCTTTTATCCAATTATGTGCTAAGTCCATAGCTTCTCCCAATCCTTCTAACTTCTTTCCACCAGCAGTGGCAAAAAACTTTTGACCTCCTCCTCCTCCTTGAATTGCTTTGGCCCAATTACGCAAGATAGCCCCAGCATCCCAAGCTTTCTCTTTTACTAAATCTTCACTAATTAACAAACTCAAATGTGGTTTATCCTCATCTCTACCTGCAATAAAAACCATCGTTTTCGGTCTTGATTTCCATCTAAACAAAATATTCTTAACTGAATTCGCATCTAAATCTACCTTGAGAACCAGCGAATGTATTGATCCTTCGGAAAACTGACTTTCCCATTCTTTCGCTACCGACTCTACTCTTGCATTGTGAAGCGATTGCAACTCTTTTTCAGCTTTTTGCAACTGCTCTTTAAATTGCGCCACCGATTTAACTAGATCTTGTGGACTATTGAATAGCTCCGAAAGCTTTGTTAACTTCTCCCTTTGATCACAGATCCAAGCATATGCAGCTGAACCTGTTAAGGCTTCAATTCTTCGAACTCCCGCAGCAATTGCTGACTCTGAAGTAATAATAAATAGCCCAATATTTCCAGTAGCAGGAACATGGGTCCCACCGCATAACTCTATCGACGAACCAAATTGAATGGCTCGCACCTGATCGCCATATTTCTCTCCAAATAATGCCACCGCCCCCATTTCCTTTGCTTGCTGAATAGGAATCGAACGATGCTCGTTTAAGCGAATATTCTTTCGGATTTCTGCATTCACAGCAGATTCTACTTCCGCCAATACCGCACCTTCTACCTTCGCATAATGAGCAAAATCAAAACGCAAATACTCTGGAGAAACCAATGAACCTTTTTGCTCAATATGAGCGCCCAGAGACTCTCTTAGTGCATAATGCAACAAATGCGTTGCACTATGATTCGCCGCAGATGCCTTTCTTCTTTCTTCGTCTACCTCTAGTGAGAATACATCAGAATCTAGATTCAACATCTCTTTGGTGAAATGGATAAGGATTCCGGTTTCTCTTTTGGTATCTACTACTTCAATTCGATTCCCGTCTTTTGATAGAATCCATCCTCTATCGCCTAATTGCCCTCCTCCTTCTGGATAGAAAGGCGTTTGATCAAAGACAAACTGATGGAATACCTTCTTTCCTGTTTTTACCGAACGATATCTCAATAACTTTGATTCTGTCTTGGTTAAATCATAACCAACAAAATCAGATTCTGTAGAAGAATTTACTTCTTCCCAATCTCCCATTTTTAAATCGGATGCAGCTCTAGACCGATTCTTTTGGATTTCCATTTCAGATATAAAACCTTCTTGGTCTATACTTCCTCCTCGCTCATTTAAAATGAGTGCCGTTAAATCTAGAGGAAAGCCAAAAGTGTCATATAACTCAAAGACTGTTTTTCCATCGAGAAAGGGCTTTTCTAAACCTTCTATACTTTGATCTATTCGCTGGATGCCTTGAGCCAGTGTTTTGAGAAATGATTTCTCTTCTTGTTCAATGACATCTGAAATAATGTTCTGATTTCTAATAAGCTCTGGATATGCATCGCCCATTTCCTTCACCATAATCTCTATGAGATTATAAATGAAAGCATCGGTTAGATTCAAGAAAGTATATCCATATCGGATTGCTCTTCTCAATATCCTTCGGATTACATAGCCCGCTCCGTTATTCGATGGAAGCTGTCCGTCTGCAATGCTAAAAGCAATGGCTCGGACATGGTCTGCCACAACGCGCATGGCGATATCTGTTTCTTTCTTTTCTCCGTAAGGAATACTTGCTAACTCACTTATTTTCTTGATGTAAGGAGTGAAAACATCGGTATCATAGCTCGACTTTTTATTCTGAAGAACCATGCAAAGTCGTTCAAATCCCATCCCAGTATCGACGTGTTTTGCGGGGAGTTTATCAAGCGATCCATTGGCCTTGCGATTGAATTCCATAAAAACCAAATTCCAAATTTCAATCACTTCTGGGTGATCTGCATTTACAAGTTGGCTTCCAAGAATACGTTGTCTTTCCTCATCAGACCGCAAGTCTATATGAATTTCTGAACAGGGTCCACATGGACCCGTCTCTCCCATTTCCCAAAAATTGTCCTTCCTATTGCCATTTAGAATTCTATCGGAAGGCAAAAAAGCAGCCCAAAGATCTGCAGATTCTGCATCTCTCTGTAAGTTCTCAGAGGAATCTCCTTCAAAAATGGTGGCATACATTCGGTCTGCAGGAATGCCAAACTCGATATGCAGTAATTCCCACGCCCAAGAAATTGATTCTTTCTTGAAATAATCGCCAAAACTCCAATTGCCGAGCATCTCAAAAAGGGTATGATGATAGGTATCATGACCAACCTCCTCTAGATCATTATGCTTGCCAGAAACACGCAAACATTTCTGACTATCTGCTATCCGTGCATCCTTTATTTCAGTAACACCCAAAAAGATATCCTTAAATGGATTCATTCCCGCATTTGTGAAAAGCAAAGTGGGATCGTCTTTAATTATGAGAGGTGCCGATTGAACAATGGTATGCGATTTTGATTGGAAAAACGATAGGTATTTTGACCTTATCTCTTTAGATGTCAGAGCTTTCATTAATCGGGAACGGGTATTGGAGAAAAGTTAATGCCTTGAATACTAATACAAACTGTGCTACCTTTGTTTGTAATTGAAGCAAAATTAGCAAATCCAAAGTGGCGAAGATTAAGTATTTCTACGATCCCAAAACACTGGCTTACAGGAAAATAGAGAAGTCTTGGAAACAAAAACTCCGAGAAACAGCGCTTTTTCTACTGGCTACTTTGCTTATGGCGCTTATACTCGTGGTGCTTTCCTTCTATTATATCGACTCTCCTGAGGAAAAGCGTTTAAAGCGTGAATTGGAGTTCACAAAGCTACAATTCGAGAGCCTAAATAATCGTTTGGAAGAAGTTGCTTTAGTGATGGATGGCCTTCAAAAACGCGATGATAATATTTATAGAGTGATTTTTGAAGCAGACCCAATTCCTGCATCTATACGCAATGCTGGATTTGGAGGAGCTAATCGATATAAAATTCTGCAGGGCTACAATAATTCACAGTTGATTGAAGAGACGGCGAAGAAGATGGATATCATCACCAAGCAATTGTATGTTCAATCGAGATCGTTTGACGAGGTAATTGAAATGGCCAAGAAAAAGAGCAAGATGATGGCGAGTATTCCTGCTATCCAACCTATTTCCAATGAAGATCTTACAAGAATGGCCTCCGGATTTGGATATCGAATGCATCCTATCTATAAGGTAGTTAAAATGCATGCAGGCATGGATTTCACTTCTCCAACCGGAACTCCGATTCATTCTACAGGAGATGGAAAGATTGTTAAAAATCCATATGGAAGTGGCAGTGGCTATGGAAATTTTGTAGTAGTTGATCACGGCTATGGTTATCAAACGTTATACGCTCACATGAGTAAAATAGATGTGAAGATTGGTCAAAAGGTCCTTCGCGGCGAAATCATTGGCTATGTTGGAAATACCGGTGCAAGTACAGCTCCTCATCTTCATTATGAAGTCTTCCGAAACGGAACCCGAATAAATCCCGTGAATTTCTTCTTTAATGACTTAAGTCCAGAAGAATATCAACAAATTATTCTGTTATCAGGACAAGAAAACCAGTCGTTTGACTAATGCGCGAATGGCCAGAACTCGATAGTGAAAAACGCTATTTTTCAATTGGTGAAGTAGCGAGTTACTTTGATGTAAATACAAGTCTTATTCGTTTCTGGGAAAAAGAGTTCAACAACCTCCAACCTAAAAAGGGCCAGAGCGGAAACAGAATGTACTCTCATGCTGATTTATCAGAAATAAAACTCATTTACCATCTCGTAAAAGAAAGAGGATATACCCTAGAAGGTGCAAGGAATAAATTGAAGTTCGAAAGAAAAGAAACAGAAAAGAAAAGCCTCCTTACTGACAAGCTTGCAAAGGTTAAATTTGCTTTAGAAAATTTGAAAAACCAATTATGAAAGGAAAAGGATTATGGATTGGCCTAGGTGCCATTATTATTATAGTAATCGCATTTGTTTCGAGTTACAATAAAATCGTAAAGCTCGATGAAGATGTAAATGGCAAATGGGCCCAAGTGGAAGCTGCCTATCAAAGACGTTCTGACCTTATTCCAAATATTGTGAATACAGTTAAAGGCTATGCAGACTTTGAGAAGTCTACCTTAACAGCGGTTATAGAGGCCAGAAGCAAAGCTACTTCTATACAGATTGACCCCAGCAACCTAAGTCCCCAGGCCATTGCCAATTTTCAAAAGGCGCAAGACGGTCTAAGTGGAGCCCTTTCAAGATTACTTGTTACTGTAGAGCGTTATCCTGATTTAAAAGCCAATCAGAGTTTCCTTGGATTACAAGCTGAGCTTACGAATACAGAGAATAAAATCAACTTCGAAAGAAACAATTTCAACGATAGTGTGAAATCATACAACAGTAAAATTCGTGTGATTCCTGGTGCTTTAGTGGCAAATCTTACTGGATTTGAAAAAAGAGGATATTTTGAAGCTGTTGAAGGCTCCGAAAAAGCACCTGAAGTAAGTTTCTAGTGTCAGAAAAAAAAACAACATATATATCCGAGGAGGACGAAAAGCGCATAGTTGACTCTATTGTTGAAGCGGAAAAAAGCTGTTCTGGTGAAATACGAGTCCACCTTGAGAAAACCTCTAAGAAGGATCCGAAGGCACGCGCAGAAGCCATTTTTATGAACTTAAAAATGCATGAAACAGCGCTTAGAAATGGAGTACTCATTTATGTCGCTTTAGAAGATCATCGCTTTGCAATTATTGGCGACGAGGGAATTAACACCAAAGTTCCCAATGGTTTTTGGGAAGATGTTCGCGATAAAATGCTAGAGCACTTTAAGTCGGGTGATTTTACAGAAGGCCTTTGCGAGGGCATTGAATTAGCCGGTCAACAATTGGCAACCTATTTTCCGTATCAGAAAGATGACACCAATGAATTACCGAATGAAATCAGTAAGTCTTAAAGAATGGCTGTCGCTATTCTTAGTATTCGCTCTAAGCTTAAGTTCATTTGCTCAGGAGTATCCTAAGCGACCTAATCCGCCTAGGCTTGTAAACGACTTAAGCTCTTTATTAAGTCAACAGGAGGCTACTCAACTCGAAAGAGACCTAGTTGCTTATAGCGATAGCACTTCCACCCAGATTGTTGTTCTCATTGTGGAAACTACCAAAGGACAAGACATCAACTTCTATACTGCAAAGGTGGGCGAAGAATGGGGTGTGGGTCAGGCCGAGGAAGACAATGGAATTGTTTTGTGCATAGCCGTATCTGACCGAAAAATAGCCATTCAAACAGGTCGTGGAATGGAACAATACATCAATGCCGCATTGGCAAAAAAGATTATAGATCAAGACATTACCCCATATTTTAAATCAGATAATTACTACCAAGGCATTCAAGTAGGAGTACGCTCCATTTACCAAGTGTTGAATGGAAAATACAAAGGAAATGGTCCGGATAATTCCAATAAAAAAGGTACTCCTATACCCTTTATCGTTCTTTTTGTCCTCGCAATAATCTTCTTTTTTTCAAGACGATCTGGCGGCGGAGGTGGCGGCTATATGATTGGTCCTATGGGTGGTTTGGGTCATAGAGGTTTTGGAGGAGGCTTTGGAGGAAGTAGTGGCGGCGGTTTTGGAGGATTTGGAGGCGGTAGTTTTGGAGGTGGGGGTGCGAGCGGAGGCTGGTAAACCACTGTCTAAAACCGAGTTTAGTTGAAATCGATCCCTTTTTCATGCAAGAAACATTCTCCACATCCTAGTTTAATCTGCTATAATTATTTCTCAATTCGCTGTAAAACAAATTAATACAATCCATCTACACATTTGTTCTCTGCGTTTTTAAAATATTCTGCCTTCGTATATGATATTACTATTTTTGCCGTTCTTTAAAACAGTATCCTCCCGAAATTAAAGGGGAGGCCCATATATGTTAGAATACCTTAGAGGAAGGATTACAGATTTAAGTCCGGCACAAGCCGTCGTTGAATGCATGGGAGTGGGATATGGAATTCACATATCACTGCAAACCTTTAGCGCATTGAGAGATGGCGAGGAAGTGAAGGTGTTTGTGCACGCTATATACCGAGAAGATAGTCAACAGCTATTTGGTTTTTCAACCAAAACGGAACGCCATGTATTTAGACTATTGCTTTCCGTATCTGGAATTGGACCAAATACCGCACGACTGATTATTTCTTCTATGCCTGCTACTGAAGTTTTGAGTAATATTTCGGAAGGCAATGTAGAAAGCTTTAAAGCAGTGAAAGGAGTAGGAGCCAAAACAGCCCAAAGACTGATTGTTGATCTAAGGGACAAAGGCACCTTGACTTTCGATGATAATTTGAGCTCAATTGGAAGCCCATCCATTACACGTGATGCATTAGACACACTTCTTGTTCTGGGTTATAATAAGGCACTAGCTGAAAAAGCTGTCTCCAAGGCATTAAGAGAGAATCCAGAGCTTGGGCTCGAAGGATTGATTAAGCAAACACTCAAAACCCTCTGAGCTATTTTGAGTCGTTACCATTACCGCCTTCTTTTTTTCTTAATAACACCGCCCATACTATTGGCGGTTTTGTCTTTTCGTACAGATAATTACCGGAAAGCAAATATCCGAAATCGTTCTTTTCTACAATATGCTACTGCAGATACGAATGATCCGGAGGAGGATTTACCTTATCCTTTTAGTGGCGAACAAGATGGTGGAATATTCTTAACCAATCCGGGTAGTGTTGATGTAATATTCGATGCCGAAACAGGCCAATACATCGTTACCCGAAAGGTTGGAAATCTTATTGTTTCTCCACCCATGCTTATGACTCCTGAGGAGTATCAGAAATTCATCTTCAATAAACAGGTAGAAGAGTATTGGGGCGAGAAGTCAGGTTCAGGTCCTGGTTCAGTGGTTCGAACAGGAGATGGGAAAACCGAAGATGGGAGAGATGAAATCTCCAGTATCATTCCTCAAATAAATGTAAACAGCGCTCTTTTTGGTAAGATCTTCGGATCGAATGTAATTGATATTACCCCACAAGGATCCGCAGAATTGACCTTCGGAGCTCGATTCCAGAGAATACGCAATCCCAACCTACCCGTTGTAAACCAAAAGATCTTCAACTTTAATTTTGATCAACGCATTCAAATGAATGTGACTGGAAAAATTGGAGAGCGTTTGAAATTGAAGGTGAATTATGATACCGAGGCCACGTTTGCCTTTGAGAACACCATGAAACTTGATTTCGAGGGTCAAGAAGACGACATAATTAAGAAAATAGAATTAGGAAACGTATCCCTTCCAAGCAGTAACTCATTGATCACAGGGGCACAAAGCTTATTTGGTGTTAAGGGTGAGTTTCAATTCGGAAAACTTCGTTTGACTGGTATTTTTTCAGAACAGAGGAGTCAGTCGAACTCTATCAATATTCAAGGAGGCGCAACTACAACCGATTTCGAAATATGGGGTGATCAGTATGAAGCGAATAGACACTTCTTCCTGAGTCAATACTTCCGATCAAATTATGAGCGTTGGCTTTCCAACCTGCCCCTTGTTACCTCTCCCATTCAGATTACGCGCGTGGAAGTTTGGGTTACAAACCGGAGAAATTCTACCCAAGATGTCAGGAACATCCTTGCATTAATGGACCTAGGAGAAAGTGAAACGGGAGCATACAGAAATTCGAGTTCTGGCCTAGCGGGCCCATCTCTTTTCCCTGGTCCTAATCCAGCCCTTGAACCCGGTAACCCTCCCGCAAACGGAAATAATCGACAAAATCCTTCTAGTCTTTTGGCTGATTATCCGGAAATACGCGATATCGCAGAAGTAAATGCGGCACTGAACAATGCAGGTTATGAAGAAGCAACTGAATTTATTGAGTTGGCCAATGCCAGAAGACTTGCGCCAAATGAATACCGTTTAGAATCTCAATTGGGTTATCTATCTCTGAATCAGTCTCTAAACCAAGACGAAGTTCTGTCGATTACATATCAGTATACCATGAATGGGCGTACATATCAAGTGGGTGAATTCTCGAATGATGGAATAAATGCTCCGAACCTATTGGTTACTAAAATGCTGAAAAGTGCCATCCTCAATGTAAAAACTCCCATCTGGGATTTGATGATGAAGAACATTTATTCGCTAAATGCTTTTCAAGTAAACCAGGAAGATTTTCGTTTGAACGTTCTCTATATGAACGACGAGACTGGTGTTCCAATTCCTTTCCTTCCAAAGGGAAACTTAAATGACCAACTGCTTATCCGAGTAATGGAAGTGGATAAGTTGAATAACAATAACGACCCTATTCCGGGAGGTGATGGATTTTTTGACTTTGTGCCTAATCGTACCATTATGGCCCAAAATGGAAGGATTATTTTCCCCGTCTTGGAGCCCTTTGGATCGCATCTAGCAAATAAACTTTTGAGTGAAGAGGATAAAGATCGATACGTATTTCAAGAACTCTATGACTCTACTCGCTTCGTGGCGCAGAATCAAACACAATTAAATAAGTTTTTACTCCGTGGCCAGTATAAAAGTGCATCGGGTTCGGAGATTAGTTTGGGCGCTTTTAATATTCCACCCGGTTCAGTTAGAGTTACTGCTGGTGGAGCTCAGCTGGTTGAAAATGTAGATTATACAGTAGACTATACTCTTGGAAGGGTTAAAATAATTAATGATGCCATCCTCAATTCCGGAATGCCAATAAAGGTAGATTTTGAAAACAATGCGCTTTTCAACTTCCAAACAAAAACCTATATGGGTGTTAACGCAGAATATAAATTCTCCGAAAAGTTGAATCTGGGGGCAAGTATTATCAACCTCACGGAAAGACCATTAACACAAAAAGTCAATCTTGGAGACGAGCCAATCAGCAATACAATTTGGGGTTTAAACGGTCAATACAATGATAAAGCTCCTTACCTCACTCGATTTGTAGATAAAATCCCTTTCCTCGATACAAAGGAGGAATCTGATATTACCATTCAAGGTGAGGTTGCCCAAATGATTCCAGGCTCGCCACGTGGTATCAAAATAGATGGTGAGGCCACCACCTACCTAGATGACTTTGAAAGTAGTCAAACCATGATTCCTATTGGCAATCAGAATTCTTGGGTCCTAGCAAGTACCCCGGCAGGACAGGGAGGGTTATTTCAAGAGGGATTATTGAATAGTGATATCACCTATAATTTTAATAGGGCACGCTTAGCTTGGTATACTATCGATCCAACTTTTTACAATAATGATGGAAATACACCTGACAATATTAAATCGGATAAGAATTTGCAATCGGGCCAGTATGTTCGACAAATTCTCTATTCCGAGGTATTTCCGAATAGAGAATTAGATGCTGCATCACCGCGGAACATAGCCATGTTCGATCTTAGTTACTATCCCCAAGAAAAAGGTCCATATAATTTTGACGTAGAGGGAGGAGCCTATTCATCAGGTTTAAATTTAGACGGAACGTTAAAAGATCCCGAGACGAGATGGGGTGGAATTATGCGCTCCCTGCAAACAAATAATTTTGAAGAGCAAAACATTGAATATATACAGTTCTGGCTATTAGATCCATACTTGGAAGATCCCACTCATGATGGAGGAGACCTCTATTTTAACCTTGGATCGGTTTCGGAAGATCTCTTAAAAGATGGTCGCCAAGCCTTCGAAAATGGCCTATCGCCCGTTGGAGATCTAACAGTCGTAGACTCGACTACTTGGGGCCTTGTTCCACGAACCCAACCCCTTGTAGCTGGATTCGATAATGATCCAGCCTCAAGATCTCTTCAAGATGTTGGAGCAGATGGGCTAAACGATGAGCAAGAAAGAACATGGGACTTGCAGGGCGCACTTACCTATTTAGAACGGATAGAAGCTAGCCTTGGAAATGGAAGCCAAGCTTATTCGCAAGCAAATACCGACCCCGCTTCCGACAACTTCTTATTCTATCTCAATGCAGAATACGACAATCAAAGTGCAGATATTCTAGAACGCTATAAACGCTATAATAACCCACAGAATAATTCAAGTACAGAACAAGTAGGTGGATTTCCGCAATCTGCCACTCAGATGCCCGATATGGAAGATCTCAACCGAGATCAAACCATGAGTAAAACCGAAAGCTACTATCAGTATAAGGTTAGCTTAAGGCAGGAAGATATGGTTGTAGGTCAAAACTACATTACCGACGTATTTGAGACCACTACACCTGAATTGCCAAATGGGCAAAGAGAAACCTCTCGCTGGTATCAGTTTAAAATACCCATATTCAATCCAGACAAAAGAGTAGGTCCTATTGGCGACTTTCGCTCTATTCGCTTCATCCGAATGTTCCTATCAGAGTTTGAAGATCCTGTTGTTTTACGATTTGCGAGTTTAGATCTAGTTAGAGGAGAATGGCGACGTTACCGCTTCTCTTTAGATGGAATTAGAGAGGATGTGCCCACGGATGAAGGTTCGCTAACCACCTTCGAATTAAACGCCGTAAACCTTGAGGAAAATGGATCTCGTATTCCCGTTGCGTATATTCTCCCTCCCGGAATAGATCGTCAAATACTTTTTGGAACAGCCAGTCTTCAACAACAGAATGAGCAATCTCTCTCTTTACGAGTTTGTGACTTATTTGATGGAGATGCTCGTGCTGCCTTCCGAAATCTGAATATGGATTTGCGCCTTTTCAAACGCTTGAAAATGTTTGTTCACGCTGAAGCAGGCGACACCCGGAATTTGAGAGATGGAGACTTAACTGTATTTATTCGTTTGGGAAGCGACTACAATCAGAACTACTACGAATATGAAATCCCCATGTTGGTTACTCAATGGGGAGAAACCGATCCAAATGGTGTCTGGCCTTTGAGTAATTCTTTCGATTTCGAAATGGATCAATTGAAGGAGGTAAAGCTAGAAAGAGATCGATTCTTACGCGATAACCCAGATAGAAGTCTTCGAGATGCATACACTGTCTTTAGAGGCCAAAATCGTGTTTCTGTCGTGGGAGCTCCCAATCTGAGCAATGTTCGAAACATTATGATAGGCATTCGAAATCCCAAAAAGCGGATCCAAGGAGATGGAGACGACGGATTGCCTAAGTGCGCGGAAGTTTGGGTAAATGAGCTTAGAATGACCGAGTTCGACCAAAGAGGTGGATGGGCTGCAAACGCACGCATTTCTGCTAAGCTTGCCGATTTTGGAAATATTGCTATTTCAGGACGCACCAGTTCTATTGGGTTTGGAAGTATAGATCAGAGTCCTACTGAACGTCAGCAAGAAAGAATGTATGCCTATGACATTCAGACTAATTTTCAGCTAGGTAAATTCTTCGGAGATGAGTCAAGAATCCGCATTCCATTTTATTATGGCATCGCAGAGGAGTGGAAAGACCCCATGTTTAATCCACTAGACCCAGACATTGAGTTTGAAGATGCTTTGAATAATCTTGAAACGCAGGCAGAACAAGCAGAATTAAAAAAAGCCGCCCAAGATTATACATTGCGCAGAGGCTTCAACTTTACAAACGTTGGGTTGCAGAGAAATCCAGATAGCAAGAAACGGCCTCAAGTGTATGATGTAGAGAACTTTAGTGCGGGCTATTCTTTCAATGAACAGTTTAGAAGAAATATCAATACCGAATTCGATCGAAGAGTAGATCATCGTGCGAATCTGGCATATAACTTCCAAACAAAACCAAAAACCATAGAGCCTTTTAAAAATGTGGGTTTGTTTAACCGAAGTGAATGGTGGTCTCTGTTAAGCGATTTCAATTTTAATTATTATCCGAGCAAGATATTGGTCCGAGCAGAATTAATGCGGATGTATCAAGAAAACAAGCAGCGAAATACCGATAATTTCGACTTTCCACTTCCGACAACCTACAATAAAGCCTTTACAATAATAAGGCAGTACGACTTAGGTTGGGATTTCACCAAAGCATTGAAGTTCGACTATAACGCTACTATGAATACCCGAGTAGATGAATTATACGGCCCAGCAGATGCAGATAGTGTTCGAAACAGTATCAAAGAAAGTTTTTGGTCTGGTGGGCGACCCACTCAATTTCAACAAAGGGTAAACCTAAACTATAAGGTTCCGATCAATAAAATTCCGTTACTCGATTTTGTCACATTAGACGCCCGCTACGGCGGAACTTATAATTGGACAACGAATTCTCAGGCAGCATTAAATGCTCAGAATGACAGTTTGAGATTGGGAAACACTATTCAAAATAGTAGCACAATTAATCTAACAGGACAATTGAATCTTATTCAATTCTACAATAAGATTCCATACCTCAGGAAAATCAATACACCCGTTTCAAACGGAAGAGAAGGCCCAGTGCGTAGACAAATTCCTGGAAGAGCAAATGAGGCAGCAGAGGAGGTAAAGGATACACTAAAGAAATCTGTCTTTACTAAGATCCTGGAAGGAACAATACGAACAGTAATGAGTGTTAGAACTTTTGGAGGATCGTATCAATTGAGTCAAGGAACGGCACTCCCCGGATTTCTGCCGCGTCCTGAATACTTTGGTTTGAATTCTTCTAGTAATTGGGCTCCAGGATTGGGATTCGTTTTGGGCCTTCAAGCTCCAGACGACCTCTCTTCAAATGATATTAGAGTCAAAGCAGCGCAAAACGATTGGCTCACAACCAGCCCCTATCAGAATAATGCATTTAGCCGTACTTGGAGTGAAGTTATTAACTACCGCGCTAGTGTTGAGCCTTTTAAGGATTTTAGAATAGATGTTACAGCGAATAGAAACGAAGGACGAAATGTTAATGCTTTCTGGCGATTTGACGAAAACCTTTCTGAGTTTACTGAGCAGAATCGAAATACAACAGGCAATTACAGCATCAGTTTCTTTACCCTACCCACCGCTTGGGATCAAAGCAATGCTCCAGGCTATAGTTCAGCCGCTTTCCAAGATTTCTTAGACAATAGATTGATTATTTCCGAAAGATTAGCCCAAGATAGAGCAGCCAATGATCCCAACTACAATGCCGTAATAACAGGAGATCCAGACACAACCAATTATGGCTATGACGGGTATAGTGTCATATCTCAAGACGTCCTTATTCCCGCTTTCTTGGCTGCATATACTGGAAATAATGCGGAATCTTACGGACTTTCTTGGAAGAAGTCTACTCCTATTCCGAACTGGAATTTGAATTACGACGGACTAGGAAAAATTCCTTTCATTAAGAAGTATGCACAAAATGTGACCTTGAGCCATGGTTATAGATCCACCTATACCGTGCAGAGTATTACAACCAATTTGGCCTTTTCTGATTCACTGTTGAATGAACCTGGATCAAATCCAAGAAATATAAATGGTGACTTTATGAATCCAGATTTGATTAGTCAAATCGGATTCAGTGAGCAGTTCTCTCCGCTCATCGGTGTAAATGTGCGAATGAAGAATAGCATAACATTCCGTTTTGACTATAAGAAAGATCGAAATGTAAATCTGAGCTTAGCCAATAACCAGGTTTCAGAAATCAAGGGAACAGAATATACTATTGGTATTGGATATATTCTAAAAGATATTCGCTTCAACTTTATCCGAATTGGAGCCCAGAAAAAGGCAGTTCAAAGTAATCTGGAATTAAAAGCAGACGTTTCGATACGAGACAATATCACAGTAATTCGGAGAATTGTTGAGGAATTGGATCAAGTAAATGCAGGTCAGCGTATAGTAACCGTTAAGTTCTCAGCAGACTACGCTATATCTCAACGTATTACAGCAAAATTATTTTACGATCACAATGTAAGTCAGTATAAGATTTCCACGGCCTTCCCAACAAGCTCTATCAATACAGGAATAAGTGTGCGTATAAGCCTAGCACAATAAGAATATTGCATTCATTAATTCGGCCACAAGCGATGCGTTAATCGCCTCCAAAAGCGCATGTTCAATTTGAACATTTAGGAAAGCGGCATTTCTTTTCTTATATATTCATCCCAATAAATCCGCTACTTCATCCACCTAAATCCGATCGATAAATTGAATGAACAGTAGACTACTTTCGAAATGTGATGAACTATTGAAAAAAGATAAGCCCAATGCCCAATTAATTCCATAATTATAATCACTTTTGAACTTTCAAATCCAAATCAAATGAACATACCCTCTGAATTAAAGTATAGCAAAGAACACGAATGGGTTCGCGTTGAAGGAGATCATGCCGTAATTGGAATATCTGATTTTGCCCAAGGCGAATTAGGTGACATTGTATTCGTAGAAGTAGAAACAGAAGGTGAAACCTTAGACACAGATGCCGTTTTCGGATCTATAGAAGCGGTAAAAACAGTTTCTGACTTATTCATGCCTCTGAGTGGTGAAATTGTAGAATTCAACACAGAAATTGAAGCAAATCCTGAATGGGTTAATACAGATCCATACGATAAAGGCTGGATCATTAAAATTAAGTTGACCGATGTTTCTCAATTAGATTCATTGATGGATGCCGCAGCTTATAGCGATTTAGTAGGATCGTAGATCAATATGAAGAAATCATTCCTATACTGGTCTCCTGCTTTGGTATGGACTGGTATTTTGATGTACTTTACTTTGCTACCAGGCAATAGTGTTCCTTCGTATTTAATTGAGTTTGACGATTTATTCCTTCACTGGGCAATGTATCTGACTACTTTTAGTGCGTATTATTTTGCTGTAAAGGGAAGTGGATTCCCTTTTAAAATCAATAAGAAATCAGTAATCATTATTGCCGTTTTCTGTGTAGTTCTTGGTGGAATTCTTGAAATTATTCAGGAAACCTTAATTCCCAACAGAGACGGTTCACTACGCGATGAATTGGCTAATACTGCTGGCATTTTAACTGCATTAACCCTTATCACAATCCATTCAAAATGGGTTGCTCAAAGGGCTGTAGAACACTGAGTTTTTATTTACTTTAGCACAAAGCTTTAAAACATGGATTTAAAGAAGAACCCCAAGGCCAATTTAGAAAAGACAAGAGGCGTTCTCTTATTGGCTGGATTAGTTGTTTCCCTTGCTTTCACTATTGCCGCAATAGAATATAAGGTCTATGACCTTGGTCCATCGGACTTAGGTAATTTGACGCTCGATATCGAGGATGAAATTATTCCAATTACCGAAAGAGAGAAAAAGCCACCACCGCCGCCACCGCCGCCACCAATGGAGATTATTGAAGTGGTAGCCGACGATGTTGAGCTCGAAGAAGAACTTGAAATCGAAAGTACCGAGACAGACCAAAGCGAAGTAGTTGAAATAATTGAGGTTGACGAAGAAGAATCCGACGAAGTATTAAACTTTGCGGTTGTAGAAAACAAACCTGTTTTTCCTGGCTGCGAGAATGAACCAACAGAAGAGGCTAAATTCCAGTGTTTCAACTTAAACCTCATGCGGTTTATTAGTAAAAACGTAGACTATCCAGAAATGGCTCGTCAAATGGGAATTCAAGGCCGTGTTTTTGTGAGCTTCGTAGTAGAAAAAAACGGCTCTGTATCAAATGTGGCAGTAGCTCGTAAACTAGACCAAATGCTGGATAAGTCAGCGGTCGACGTTGTAAAGAAGTTGCCAAAAATGAAGCCTGCAAAACAAAGTGGAAGACCGGTTCGTATGAGTTATACCGTTCCCATTAACTTCAAACTTCAATAAAAGAATAAACGAATATAAAAGGTCATCCCAACGGATGACCTTTTTTTTGTTCATATACAAGCTATTGGATTTTAAACTCGGATATGCATTCGGAATTCTATCGTAGATTTAAATTGCTTCAAATCAGTTGCTGCGCCTGGTCTATTTTCTCAACATAGCGGCTGCTATGCTTTCGAAAAGAAACTTCCTGATTTACTGCAACTTAAACCTTCATAACGAAACCAAATACAGAATTGGGATTAAAAATATTGAACTATTTCCCTTCTAAATTCATTCTATTCATATCTACAAATTTTTAACAGTTGTATCAAGTATGTATTATTGGTGGCGGCTTGGCCGGATTGACAAGTGCATTGCATCTGTCTTTGAGGGGAATAAAGGTTCTACTGATTGAAAAAAATGAATATCCGAAGCACAAAGTGTGTGGAGAATATATTTCGAATGAGGTCCTACCCTATCTCAACTCATTGGGATTTAATCCTATGGAGTTCGGCGCAAAGCAAATAAAACGACTGACACTCAGCACCGTTCATGGTAGAAAGGTAGATGCTGAACTTCCTTTAGGTGGATTTGGCCTCAGCAGATATTGTTTAGACTGGGAGCTTGCTAAAAGATGCCAATTAGCGGGTACTGAAATTCTATATGATACCGTTAGCGAAATCCATTTCGTTGAAAATCAATTTAAAATTGAGACTCAAGCCAATAAACAAATAGCAGCAGAGTACGTAATCGGCTGTTTTGGTAAACGATCGAATCTAGATGTTAAGATGAAACGGAATTTCATTCAGCATCCCTCTTCCTATCTAGCTGTAAAAGCGCATTACAAAGGAGACTTTCCCGATGATCTAGTAGGATTACACAATTTTAAAGGTGGCTATTGTGGACTTTCCAAGGTAGAGAATAATCGACTGAATGTTTGCTATATAACGAATTACAAATCGTTCAAGCGACTTAAAAGTATAGATGATTTTCAAAAGAATGTTCTCCAGAAAAATGAGCATCTCAGAAGTGTTTTCAGCAGATCTGAAATGCTCTTCGATAAGCCTTTGAGCATTAGTCAGATTTCTTTCGACAATAAGAATCCAATTGAAAATCATATCATCATGTGTGGAGATAGCGCCGGAATGATTCATCCTTTAGCCGGTAACGGTATGAGTATGGCCATTCGCAGTGCCCAAATGGCCTCCCTGCTCCTACTCGAATATTTCAATGACCGTATTCTGTCTCGAAATGACTTAGAGACTAAATATGCAAGGCGCTGGAAAAAAGAATTTTCTGTGCGTCTCACAGCAGGAAGATGGATTTCTAAATGCTTTCAATTGGGATGGTTCTCAGAATTATTAATGCTCTTTTTTCAAAAAAAACCATCTCTACTACGATTAATAATCCGCAAAACACACGGTAAACCAATGAAAATATAATGGGCTTTGGCGATATAACAAAACGAAGTACTGCCATCGAGATCATGGATGATCTTGATATGAGCGGCGAAATACTGGTTGATTCTCTCGATAAAATTGCCAGTATTAATCAGTGGTTGGGTGGAAACGGTGTTACTCTAAAAGGATTGAAGTCACTATTTCGTTCTTTACCAAAAACAGAAACGTATACCCTAGCGGATCTAGGTTGCGGCAATGGCGACTTATTGCGAGAAGCTGCTTTGTTTGGAAGGAAAAACGGCTTTACGTTTAAACTAACCGGCATAGATGCAAATCAAGCGACTATTGACCATGCCATTACCTTATCAAAAGAATTCCCTGAAATAGAATACATCAAAGAAGATATTCTCTCAGAGAAATTTCAAGAGAGACAGTTTGATTTGATCCTTTGCACCCTTTTTTTACATCACTTTACGAACCTAGAGATTGAAGCATTTTTAAAAGCTCAGATTCGAAAGACTAGCATCGGAATTATAATTAACGATCTACATAGAAATTGGATCGCGTATATTCTCTTTCAATTTGTTTGCTTATTCATTAAAAATGAAATGGTTAAAACGGATGGATTGATTTCTATCCAAAAGGGTTTTACAAAAAAAGAAATCTTGGATTTTTCTTTAAAGCTGAAATGCAATAGCGAACTTCGTTGGAAATGGGCCTTCCGCTACCAATGGATTATAAAAACAATATGAGCGTACGCATAACATCCGTTGCCACAGAGCTACCACCCTATAGCCGAACAACGGAGGAGATTATTCCATTTCTAAAAATTTGGCTCACAGGACAGGATGAGCGATTTCAGCGAAAGGTCATAAAGCTTTTTGAGAATGCAGGAGTAGACAAGCGCTATTCTATAATGGATGCGGAAGAAGTCTTCAAGAAAAGCTCCTTTGAAGAAAAGAATGCTATCTACAAAAGGGAAACCATTGCCTTAGCCGAATCTGCCCTTACAAAAGCTATGGAAAATGCGGGTTTAGAAGCATGCGATCTAGATTATATCATTACCGTTAGCTGCACTGGAATTATGATTCCGTCTATTGATGCCTTTTTAATAAATCGCTTGGGACTGCGTCAAGATATTATTCGATTGCCGGTAACCGAGATGGGTTGCGTTGCAGGAGTATCAGGAATGATTTATGCCAAAAATTTTCTAAAAGCCAATCCGAATAAACGAGCGGCTGTAATTGCAATAGAATCGCCTACTTCAACTTTTCAGCTGGACGATTTTTCTATGGTAAACATTGTGAGTGCAGCCATTTTTGGAGACGGCTGCGCTTGTGCCATTCTTTCATCCAACCCAGAAGAAAAAGGCCCTGAAATTATAGACGAGTCTATGTACCACTTCTTCAATACGGAGAGACTCATGGGTTTCGATTTAAAGAATTCTGGATTGCAAATGGTACTCGATAAAGAAGTGCCAGAAAAAATTGCCGAGCATTTTCCAGAAATCATTCATCCCTTCCTAAAAAAAAATGGGTTGACTATAGAACAGGTAGACCACCTTATTTTTCATCCGGGCGGCAAAAAAATTGTCCAAACCATCGAGGAACTCTTCGGTTCTTTAGGAAAGAATATCAATGAAACCAAATCTGTTTTAGCAGAGTACGGAAATATGTCTAGCGCAACGGTTTTATATGTTCTTGAGCGATTTATGAAGAAAGAAAACAAAAGCGGAGACATTGGCCTCATGTTGAGTTTTGGTCCGGGTTTTTCTGCGCAGAGACTTTTATTGAAATGGTAAAGGAGTTTGAAGGCAAAAATGAATGGGCACTTATTCTAGGTGGCTCAAGCGGATTGGGTTTGGCAAGTGCTGAGAAGCTCGCCAAACACGGAATGAACATCTGTATTGTTTACCGCGCAAGCCGTTCTCAAGTGAAGGATATTCTCGAGAATTTTGAGAGAATAAAGCATATGCACTCTGTGCAGCTCATTCACTTCAATAGCGATATTGCCAAGGTAGAATCTCGCGAAACTGTTTTGGCGGGAATTCAATCTACCTTCCAATCAAACGATTCTATAAAGGTTTTACTTCACAGTGTGGCAAAGGGAAACCTGAAACCCATGCACGACGAGCAAGGTTTTGAGTTGAAGAATGATGACTTCCATCTAACCTTAGAAAACATGGCCATAAGTTTATACGATTGGACCAAAGCTATTTTTCATGCGCAATTGTTTTCAGAGGATACACGCATTTTGAGTTTTACGAGCGAAGGCAATAAGAAAGCAATGAAATCGTATGCAGCCGTATCAGCAGCAAAAGCCAGTCTCGAAGCGATAACTCGAAATATTGCCTATGAATTTGCAAAATTTGGAATCCGTGCCAACTGTATAGAAGCAGGAGTAACCGATACCCCTTCGCTCCGATTGATTCCCAATAGTGAGCAAATCATTCAATTCGCAAAAATGCGAAATCCATTTAAGCGTCTCACACGGGCGGAAGAGGTGGCCAATGTAGTTTACCTTCTTTCCAAAGAAGAAGCATCATGGATTAATGGTACTGTAATTCAAGTAAATGGTGGAGAACACCTCAACTAAATGACTTCAAACCAAATTATAGAACAGTTGCCTTATGGGTCCGATTTTCTCTTTGTAGATTCAATTGAAAAAATTGATACGGAATCTATATCAGGCAGTTATCACTTCAAAGGAAGTGAATATTTCTATCCGTCTCATTTTAAATCACTTCCAGTAACGCCTGGCGTTATTCTCACTGAAACGATGGCTCAAATAGGACTGGTTTCTTTTGGAATATATTTGTTATTCCTAGAGGGAAAGTCGATCGAAAATGCCCAAATAGCATTGAGCTCCAGTCAAGTAAATTTTTACCTTCCCGTTTATCCCGACCAAAAGGTTACGGTTATTAGTGTGAAGGAGTACTTTCGATTTCATAAGCTGAAGTGTACTGTGGAAATGCGAAATGAGAAGGATGAACTTGTTTGCAAAGGAGTAATTGCAGGAATGATTCGATATTAAAATGAAAAATCGCGTAGTAATTACGGGAATGGGAGTGGTTGCTCCCAACGCAGTTGGACTGGGTAATTTTGAGAACGCAATTAAGAAGGGCATCTCAGGAATTGTGTATCATTCTATTCTTTCAGAACTTGGTTTTTCATGTTGCATTGGAGGCATTCCAACGGTTTCAGATGATTTAATGCGGAAGTATCTCAGCGATTTGCAGCTTAGAAACTTTAATAGTTCTGGTATTCTCTATGGCTGCATTGCCGGAATGGATGCGTGGAAAGATGCTGGTTTAGAAATTCTAGACACCACAGACTTTGACAGCGGAAGCGTTTTTGGGACAGGAACTTCTGGGGTGGATAAATTTAGAGAAGCTATTTATCTACTAGACCAAAAAAAAGTGCGCCGCCTAGGAAGCACCGTCGTTTCTCAAACCATGGCCAGTGGCGTTAGTGCTTATCTCGGAGGAATATTGGGCTTGGGGAATCAGGTTACTACAAATTCTTCTGCTTGCACAACAGGAACAGAAGCTATTCTTATGGGATACGATCGAATTGCCTCAGGACAAGCCAAACGCATGCTTGTTGGAAGCACAAGCGATCATGGACCCTATGTATGGGGTGGATTTGATGCCATGCGCGTACTTACTTATAAACACAACGAATCGCCAGAGAAAGGCTCCAGACCTATGAGTGCTACTGCTTCTGGTTTTGTGCCTGGAAGTGGTGCCGGTGCCTTGGTTTTAGAATCGCTTGAATCTGCCAATGAAAGGGGAGCCAATATATATGCCGAGGTTTTGGGTGGAAATTTAAATTCAGGTGGACAGAGAGAAGAAGGAAGTATGACCGCACCAAATTCTATTGCAGTCCAAAGGTGTATACGGTCCGCAGTGAAAAATGCGGGAATAGACTTCAACGAAATTGATGCCATTAATGGACATCTTACAGCCACTTCGAAGGATTCAACTGAAATACGTAACTGGACAGAAGCCCTTCAAAGGAAAGGCGCTGATTTTCCCTTTATAAACTCATTAAAATCTACAGTGGGGCATTGTCTTTCTGCGGCAGGTGCAATTGAATCTATTGCAAGCGTACTACAGATTAAAAGAGGATTTGTTTTTCCAAATATCAATTGCGAAGATCTAAATCCAGAAATTACCGATCTGATTGCAGCAGAGAGTATTCCTCAACACTGTTTAACAAAAGAAATAAACATTGTCGCCAAGGCCAGTTTCGGATTTGGGGATGTAAATGCTTGTATCATCTTTAAAAAATTCAAAAACTAAATGAGTCAGACAAAAGAGGAAAGAATAAAAGAGCTTACTGAAATAATTAAGCCTTATTCACAGGATCAGGAAGCACTCAATCAGATCTCGGAAGAAACCCGTTTCATTGAAGACTTGAAAATAAACTCTGCCAATTTGGTCGATATTATCCTTGATATAGAGGACAAATTTGACATTGAAATAGACAATGATTCTATGGATGCCATAATGAATGTTGGCTCTGCACTAGAAGTAATTGAAAGCAAGCTTGCTGCTAAGTGATTGGAAATGATATTGTTGATTTAAATCTTGCCAAGGAAGGCAGTAATTGGGAACGAAAACGATATTTATCTAAACTCTTTACAGCGCAAGAGCGAATATATATACATGAATCAAAAGATTCATGTAAAATGCTATGGCGTCTTTGGAGTATGAAAGAAAGTGGCTACAAGCTCTTCCTTCAGACAGGCGGCAGTCCATTTTATAATCCATCAAAAATAGAATGCAAGCTTCTGTCTGATTCTCTTGGAAGAATTCAGATAGATACATTCTCGCTTGAGACGCAATCGATTGAAAATTACAACTACATATTATCCAACGCTAAAAAGGACTTCAAAGAGAATTTTCGGACCGAAGTGTTTTTATTAGAAGGAAAGAAGCCTTCTGAAACCTCCTCTTTTTGCTATTCAAAAGTGAAGGAAATCATTTCGAAAGAATTTGGTTATGCTGCCCACTCCCTAAGTCTCAGCAAATCCAGTTGTGGCGCTCCCGTACTTTCTTATCAGGATAAATTACTTGATATTTCAATTTCACTAAGCCACCACGGCTCTTATGGAGTATTCTCTTATTGCTTGTCTTAAGTCCACTCCTGTCCTAAATTCTCTCAAACACTTTGGTATAAAAATGCCTCTTATGCCTTTATAATGACCAGTATATGGGAGTATTCGGCTATTTCTAGCTAGCGTATAAACACCTTCTAGATTACTAATTCTTTACCTCTGTATTATCTTAATGTTACGCATACGGGTTATTTTCTTAACTTTGGGATAACATTATAATGAAACTTAAAGAAAATGAAATCCATTTATACCCTTATAACCGTTATTTTACTCAGTACATCTGCTTTTGGAAACAACAATCAACCATTGGTACAGGACGATATTCTGAAACCAATAGTACTACAAGAATCTATAGCTCCTTCAGAAAGTATTTATACCCCTCCTGTTTTTCCCGGCTGTGAAAAAGCAAGGGGCATGGAAGAAATGGAAACCTGCTTTAATGAAGCTATTATTCAATACGTTAAAGCTAGATTAGAATATCCTGAGTTCTTAAGAGTTGCTGGAATTGAAGGCACTCCACTCGTTCGTTTTTCTGTTTTAAAGGATGGAAGAATAGGTAATGTACAGATTATTCGTACTGTTCACAAAACACTTGACAGTGAAGCCTTTGCAATAATATCAAAACTTCCTAGAATGACTCCTGCGACTATAGATGGTGAAGTAATTGAGGTTCAGTTCACGCTTCCTGTAAATTTTCGTTTAGACTAAATATACGCTTAACATATACTTTTCAGTTTGAAGGCTCCATAATTGGGGCCTTTTTAATTTTATACTAGTCTTCATGTTAACAGCGTTTTACAATAAAGAAACGCCATGAGACCAAAAAACAAACTAAATTCACTGAGGCCCATTTTTCTCCTCACAGGATTAATTTTCGCTCTTTCGTTTGCCATTTCTGTAATGAGTTATAAAACCTATTACACTCCTTTGGCTTTATCCGGAAATATTCCTCTAAATCAAGAGGAGGAATTTGTAATTGTAACGCTTGAAAGAACGATGCCTGTTAAACCGAAAGTATCAGAGGTACTGCGCATCGATCCAGACCCAAGTCCAGATCCCGAGCCCGAGCCAAAACCCGATCCTGATCCATTACCAAATCCTGATCCAAATCCAGGTTTATCAATAGATAGTTTAGTTGAGGTTGGAACGGAACCCTATTTTGAGCCTGAGATATCTATGCACATTGCCACTGTTCAACAAAAGCCCATCTTTCCAGGTTGTGAAGGTTTAAAGACAGAGGAAGAGCGTTTTCAATGTTTTAATGAAAAACTGATCCTATATGTTCAAAGGCATATTATATATCCACGAGCTCAGAAAGAAATGGGTATTCAGGGTAAACCGATTGTAACTTTTCAAATCGACAAATACGGTAATGTATCTGATTTGAGTATTGCCAGAAGTGCTGATCCTGCTTTGGATAGGGCCGCCCTAAATTCCCTTTCCGGGCTGCCAAAAATGGAACCTGCTAAAAACAATGGATTGCCAGTAAAAGTTATTTATTCTGTCCCTATCACGTTTAAAATCCGATAATTAAAAAAGGCTGTGGATCTCTCCACAGCCTTTTTTGCTTTTACCCAGAATATCCGTTAGAGAATCTTTTCCAGCTTTAACTCAATCAAATTACCCGCGTTGCTTCGTTTCCTTTCTTACCTCAGCGGTGCTGCACTTCCGAAACGGAAACCCCTGATCTTTTTTGTGATTTAACCCCATCGGTACTATAGTTAATGGATCATCTGGGTTTAATTGCTTTATACGTTTAAACTTAATACTTCAGCAGTCTTTCCGTTGTAATGGAATTTCCATTTATAACTCTTATCAAATAAGCCCCCCTAGGTAATTCGCCTACTTCCAAGACAGTAGATGTACTGATAGATCTCTTGTTAAAAAGCACTTGACCTAATCCATTTAAGACTTCTATCTGACAATCCTGAGGTGATTCAACCATTACATACGAGTTGAATGGATTTGGATAGATTCGGACAACATCGAACTCCGCCTCTTCTGAGTCATTTGAGCTTCCGAACTTCGCTGCTGTTCCATTATAGAACCTGCGGCCAAAACAACTCGATTCGCTATTGTAAATACTTCCATTGTCATTTACTCTAGCAAATACCTGAAACTCATAGTTTCCTGAAGCTAATCCCCTAGCAGTGAAATCTATCAATGCATTGGTAGCATTTGTCAATAGAATCGAATTCCAATTTCCTGATCTAGGATTGGTATACCTTCTATATCTTACCCTATAGCCTATTAAACTCACTCCAGGATCTAAGCTTGGTGCATCCCAAGTACAATTGAAAGTTACAGCTGTTGGCTTTGATACGGCAAAATTCAAGGGCACAAAGAGACTATTGTATGTCGATAAAATGATGCTGGAAGAATCGCTGCATCCTGCTTCATCTGTAATAACCACTGAATATTGCGTTCCTTGTTGACCATAAATAAACTGAGTAGTTTGCCCTGTATTCCAGAGGAAGGTTTTGGTCTTTAATCCACCACTAACGGTTGCCTTAACAATTGATGAATCCAATACACAAATAGGAACAACCAATTCTTTCGTCCCCACATTCATGCGCAAGCAATTCACATCGACACTATCTAAACAGCTATACGACCATATTTTATTTCTACGAATACCAATGCGAACCAAATTAACAGTACCGGGCATAGGAGCTATAAAAGAAGCCAGCGTATCGGTCTGGCTGAGCGGATATCTTGCCGACCATTCCGACTCACCTATTCCTTTTGATTCTAGAACATATAATTCACCCCCAATAGGTAAAGTGAGATCTACATCATAGGTTCTGAAAGCCGTTTCATTAACGGCATTTATTTGAGGTAAAATGGATAGGTTACAATCCATATTGTCAACAGAAATATCATCCAATGAAATGTCTCCTGTAAAGCTCGATCCACGTGTTGCAGCAAAACGAATTTGAACCGTATCGCCAAAGCTTGCCAATGGCACAGTTGCTATCAGCCAAGGGTCACTTCCGAGCAATTGTTGCTGGCCATGAACCATCCAAACCCCTGCATGCCAAATTCCATTTCCAAAAATATCTATGCGCAACGTATCGATTGTAGCACCATACATATGATAAGCGAATGATAATCCAGGCGTTTGTAATGTCGATAAACCTATTTCTGGGGAAGTGAATAATGCGGGTCCGGACGCGCTAACCCCTGTAGATGTTTCTAAAAAAGCATACACACCTCCAGCTGTTGCTGGCGTTGTATTATCGAACCATGGACCTGTATCCACTGAATTCTCATTCGCGCCTGACGCATTTTCCGTTTGCCAGCGCTCCCCGTCAATTGTACTGCCTAATTCCCAACAGTTTGAAAGGATTAAAGGAGGGCGTGAACCAATAAGACCTCGACTCGTGCCGGTAAATGTTTCATGAAAAGGGGCCTGAATTACTCCACAAATAGTGCTAGCATAGATCGGTCCAACCCAAGAGCTAACATCCGCAATACCACAACTATCTCTTATCCAAAAAACATAGGGAGAAGAGGATGATAAGCCTGTTAAATTAATTGATGAGCCCGTTCCTGAAACTATCGTCCCTGATAAAGGATCCGTTATTAGACTCGGACTATAGGCTACATTAAAATCAGTCGCACCTCCAGTTGTCCAATTAAGTGCAATTGCCTTTGCACCAAGAGTTGTTTGAACTGCAATGGGTTCAGGACAACTAATGCTTGTAGTAAACTGAATAGGGCCAATCCATTCACTGAAACCATTCGTATCACAACTAGTTTGAACAAATACGTCGTAAGCTGTAGTTGGAGTTAAACCTGTTATTACTACTGAATTCACAGCAGATGTTAGGAAGTTACCTATTCCTTGTGTAAAGCCTGTTGTTCCCCATTCGATATTGAAGTTTGTACCTCCTTGTGCATTCCAATCAATGGTTGATTGCCTTCCTTGAATTTGAGAAACAGAAAGACCTGAAATATCCGAGCAAAGTGGTGCTTCATCAATACTGATATCATCTAAAGAAATATCACCTGTAAAGGAATCACCTCTTTTTCCAGCAAAACGAACCTGAACCGTTTCGCCAAATCCCGTCAGCGGAACGTTTGCTATCAACCAAGGATCAAAACCTGCAGTTTGTTGTTGGCCAAAAACAGCCCAAACCCCTATATTCCAGATACCATTTCCAAAGACATCAACTCGAAGACTGTCTACTGTGGCTCCATACATATGGTAAGCAAATGAAAGATTCGGAACAGCGAGAGAAGAAATTGAAATTTCTGGCGAGGCAAATATGGCGGGGCCTGATGTGCTAGTGCCAGAAGAAGTCTCTAGGTATATATACATTCCACCACTCGTTCCTGGAGTTGTATTATCGAACCATGGACCCGTTCCCAAAGAGTTCTCATTTATTCCCAAGGCATCCTCTGTTTCCCAGCGCTCTCCTCCAACTATTCCACCCAGTTCCCAACAGTTTGGAAGGGTGAAAGGGGGAATGCCAATAATACCTGGAAATGTAGAAGTAAATGATTGTAAATAGGGCGCTATTATACCACACAAGGTTGTAAACGCATGCAGCTTTACTGCTTTGGAAGTATCTATTCCATTTGGACAAATTTCGCGCACATAACAATCGTAAGTGGTCGATGGACTCAATCCAGTTAAGGTGATTGGATTTGAATTTACTAAAACCGTAATTCCAGTGCCACTTATAAAGCCAGATGGACCGTATTCCAAAACCCAATCTGTTGCTCCAATAGTTCCTGCAGTCCATTCAATTGCGGCAGTAAATGCTGTGGTAATTGCAGGAGCATTTAAAACCGAAGGAGCTAAGCAATCAGGTGCATTTTCTATACGAACATCATCTATAGCAATATCCCCACTTTCACCAGATCCTCTTTTTCCAGCAAACCGTATCCGAATGGTATCTCCAAATCCCGTCAACGGAACGTGGGCCATCAACCAAGGGTCAGAACCCGAAGTAAGCTGTTCTCCAAATACAGCCCAAACACCCACATTCCAAACCCCATTCCCGTAGACATCTACTCGAAGTCTATTTACAGAAACTCCGTACATATGATAGGCAAATGAAAGGTCTGGATCTGCAAGCGCAGATGTTATAATTTCAGGAGAGGTAAACATGGCTGAACTAGTTGTACCTGAACCTACAGAAGTCTCTAGGTATATATACATTCCACCGCTAGTTGCTGGAGTTGTATTGTCAAACCAAGGGCCTGTGCCCGAGGAGTTCTCATTCGTGCCTATTGCATCTTCTGTTTCCCATCTATGACCACTCTGTGCGGCACCCAATTCCCAACAGTTTGGAAGGCTTATAGGTGGAAGGGCACCCACAATACCTGGTGTGGTATTTGTAAACGTTTGTAGATACGGAGCTACCACTGGGCCACAAAGTGTCTTTGAATAGATTGGGCCAACCCAATCACTAACATCTGCAACACCGCAACTATCTCTAAGCCAAAAAACATACGAAGTAGAGGGTGTTAAGCCTGGTATACTGGCAAATGAACCTGTCCCTGAAATTAATTGACCTGATAAAGGACCAGTCATCCAACTCGGTCCATACATTACATTAAAATCTGTTGCACCCCCAGAAGTCCAGTTAACACCAATTGAATTTAAACTAGGAGTTATTTGAACTAAAATAGGTGCTGGACAACTAATGGTTGTGGTAAACTGAAGTGGACCAACCCAATCACTCAAACCATTGGTGTCGCAACTATTCTGCACATATACATCGTATGCCGTTGTTGGGGCTAGGCCTAGTATTACTGCTGAATCTGTTGCAGATGCTAGGAAAGTACCCGCTCCTTGGGTAAATCCTGCTGGTCCCCACTCAATATTGAAGTTTGTTCCTCCTTGGCCATTCCAACCAATAGTTGTTTGTCTTCTCTGAATTTGAGCAACAAATAGACCTGAAATATCTGAACAAAGTGGTACGTCATCAATACGAATATCATCTAGAGAAATATCTCCGGTAAAGGAATTACCCTTTTTCCCAGCAAAACGGACCAGAATCGTATCTCCAAATCCCATCAAAGGGATATTTGCAATCAACCAAGGATCAGAGCCGGCTATTTGGTGTTGACCAAAAACAGCCCAAACACCTACATTCCAATTGTCATTTCCATAGACATCTACTCGAAGGCTATCTACAGTAGCTCCATACATATGATAGGCAAAGGATAAAGTTGGAGTAGTTAATGAGGATATTATAATTTCTGGAGAGGTAAACAGAGCCGGTGTAGATAAATTTATACCTGAAGAAGTTTCGAGGTATATGTACATTCCACCATTCGACGATGGCGTTGTATTATCAAACCAAGGGCCCGTATCTACAGAGTTCTCATTCGTGCCTGTTGCATCTTCTGTTTCCCATCTAAAACCACTTTGTTCAGCACCCAATTCCCAACAATTGGGCAGGATCAGAGGAGGAATAGTACCCATAGCACCTGCAGTCGCACCTGTGAATGTTTGTAGATAGGGAGCTACTATTGAACCACAAAGTGTGTTTGAATAGATTGGGCCAACCCATTCACTGACATCTGCAACACCACAACTATCTCTAAGCCAAAAAACATACGAAGTAGAGGGTGTTAAGCCCGGTATACTAGCAGATGAATCTAGCCCTGAAATGAATACACCCGATAATGGATCTGTCATCCAACTTGGCCCATATGCAATATTAAAATCACTTGCACCTCCAGATGTCCAATTAACACCAATTGAATTTAAACTAGGGGTTATTTGAACTACATTAGGTACAGGGCAACTAATGATTGTCGTAAACTGAATAGGACCAATCCAATCACTCAAACCATTGATGTCACAACTATTCTGTACATATACATCGTATGTAGTAGTTGGGGCTAGGCCTGTAATTACTGCTGAATCTGCAGCAGATGCTAGGAAAGCACCTGATCCTTGGGTAAATCCTGCTGATCCCCACTCAATATTGAAGTTTGTTCCTCCTTGGCCATTCCAACCAATAGTTGTTTGTCTTCCCTGAATTTGAGCAACAAATAGACCTGAAATATCTGAACAAAGTGGTGCCTCATTTATACCAATGTCATCTAAAGAAATATCTCCGGTATAGGAATCACCCTTTTTCCCAGCAAAACGGACGCGAATCGTATCTCCAAATCCCATCAAAGGAACATTTGCGATCAACCAAGGATCATAGCCTGCTGTTTGGTGTTGTCCAAAAACTACCCAAACACCTACATTCCAAATTCCATTTCCATAGACATCTACTTGAAGGCTGTCTACAGTAGCTCCATACATATGATAGGCAAAAGATAAAGTTGGAGTAGTTAATGAGGATATTATAATTTCTGGAGAGGTAAACAGAGCCGGTATAGATAAATTTATACCTGAAGAAGTTTCGAGGTATATGTACATTCCACCATTCGACGATGGCGTTGTATTATCAAACCAAGGGCCTGTATTCAAAGAGTTCTCATTCGTGCCTGTTGCATCTTCTGTTTTCCATCTAAAGCCACTTTGTTCAGCACCCAATTCCCAACAGTTGGGCAGGATCAGAGGAGGAATAGAACCCAGAACACCTGCGGTCGTGCCTGTAAATGTTTGTAGATAAGGAGCTACTGCTGAACCACAAAGTGTATTTGAATAGATTGGGCCAACCCAATCACTAACATCTGCAATACCGCAACTATCTCTAAGCCAAAAAACATACGAAGTAGAGGGTGTTAAGCCCGGTATACTAGCAGATGAACCTATCCCTGAAATGAATACACCTGATAATGGATCTGTCATTGAACTCGGGCCATATGCAATATTAAAATCAGTTGCACCTCCAGATGTCCAGTTAAACCCTATTGAATTTGCAGCCCGCGTTGTCTGAACTGCAATGGGTTCAAGACAACTAATGGTTGTCGTAAACTGAATAGGGCCAACCCAATTGCTCAAACCATTCGTATCACAATTATTCTGTATATATACATCGTATGTAGTAATTGAGGCTAAGCCTGTAATTACTACTGAATCTGCGGCAGATGCTAGGAAAGCACCTGATCCTTGGGTAAATCCTGCTGATCCCCATTCAATATTGAAGTTTGTTCCTCCTTGGCCATTCCAACCAATAGTTGATTGCTTACCTTGAACTTGAGCAACAAATAGACCTGAAATATCTGAACAAGGTGGTCCGTCATCAATACGAATATCATCTAGAGAAATATCTCCGGTATGAGAACCACCGCGTATTCCCATAAAGCGCAGCTTTATTAGCCCGGAATAGGGTGCTAAAGAAACATTCAATAGGTTCCAAGGGTCATTTCCTGCTGATTGTTGCTGGCCAAGAATCCATGCCTCGGTATTCCAATGTGTACCGTCCCAAACCTGAACATACAAATTGCCCATAGTTCCTCCATACATATGATAGGCAAAAGACAATTCAGGAAAAGACAAGCCAGTTAAATCTATATCTGGACTAGTAAAGAAAGCAGAATCTCCAGTAGTTCCAAAAGATGTTTCTAGATAGATGTACATTCCTCCTGCAGTACCAAAACTAGTATTGTCATAAAATGGACCCGTTGAATTGGAATTCTTATTCACGCCACTTGAATTTTCAGTTTCCCATCTAAAAGCTGAATTCGCTCCGCTTCCCGCAATCCAACAATTCGATAATATACCTGTAGATGCGAACGGAATTGTAGTAAACGATTCCAACACAGGTGTTGGTAAAGGCGTTGTGGGAGGACATTGTCCATTAAGCAAAGAAGCCCAAGACAAGGCCAGTATAAACAATAGTTGTTTTCTCATGAATTGCTTTTTTTAATCATCTAAAAGGTATAAGAGGCTAATGGACCCTTTGTAAATTTATTATTCTCAACCATGCAATAGCTCCCAAAATAGATCTATGTTCCATTGGTTAGGCTATCCAAGTATCCAGGTTAGGCTATCCAAGTATCCAATTGCACTAGTGAAAATTGCATGATATGAATATTACGCAACACAGAATGATCATCTGCTCTGCCAAGATACAGCTGTACACGAACTACAAGGGTTTACAACAGCAATTAAGCTCGAAATGTGAAGAGTCGATCTTAATAACGAGCAATAGCAAGGCATTCTTATGGAGATTCCTGATATAAGCAGAATCTAAATTCCAGAAAAACCAAAGGAAAATAGGATTATATAAAAATATTTATTCTCAATCACCTTATTTCAGGAAGCATTGCAAAGCAATTGTATCCTTTCCTTCTAAATGCATAAATACAATTGTACCAAAGTAATACGGTCTTTCTAAAATGCTTGACGTAATTTCGCGGCTCTAAATAAATGAGCTATGAACGATCTTTTAGATCTTGCCATTCAGGCATCTTTAGATGCCGGAAAAGAAATACTTGAAGTATACAGCCAAGAGGACTTTGGTGTAGAAATAAAGTCGGATAAATCACCCCTAACGCTTGCAGATCAAAAATCACATCTAGCCATTGTGAAACTGCTTGAAGGCACTGACGTTCCCATATTAAGTGAGGAAGGAAAAAGTCTAGAGTATAATGAACGAAAGAACTGGACTTGGCTTTGGATTGTTGACCCCTTAGATGGAACAAAAGAATTTATTAAACGAAATGGTGAATTCACTGTTAACATTGCTCTAGTGAATGGACAGGATCCTGTAGCTGGTATTATATATGTGCCGGTTAGCAATCAATTGTACGTTGGAGTAGTAGGACAAGGAGCCTTTTTAGCCACCGTAGGTGTGGATGAAAAGATTACTTGGGAAGAGTTAAAAGCAAAAGGAAGTGCGCTCCCAATTAAGGAAAAAAGATCTTTTACGGGTGTTGGTAGCCGTTCTCATATGAGTCCTGAAACAGAGTCGTATTTTAAGGGATTGGAAGAAATACACGGTAAAGTAGAGATCCTTTCGAAAGGAAGTAGCTTAAAGCTCTGCATGGTAGCCGAAGGAAAGGCTGATGTTTATCCTCGTTTTGCTCCTACAATGGAATGGGATACTGCAGCGGGACATGCCATTGCAGCTGCCGCTGGATTTAGGGTTCTGAAACATACGGAAGAGGGACCATTGAAATACAATAAGGAAGACCTATTAAATCCTTGGTTTATCGTTAAAGAATAAATCAATCTCTCAAAAAAGAGAGCACTAATGAATGTAAATTCAAACATCTACACAGAGAAACGCTCAAAAATAAGAACGAAAGACGTTATAGCTCTGGCTAAGCCCCGATTGGCGAGTAGTGTCGTCTTTTCCTCAGCTGCTGGATACTTATTAGGCGTGCCTTTTTTTAATATTTATGAATTTGTATTTCTTCTTCTTGGCGGATTTCTAGTAGTGGGCTCGTCCAATGCTTTTAATCAAGTTTGGGAAAAAGACCAGGATGCTTTAATGGATAGGACTAAAATTAGACCTATCCCCTCCGGAAATCTTTCTGCTATGCAAAGCAGCATTGCTGCCGCCATAATGGGAATACTTGGCATTGGCTTGCTGTATTTCATCAATCCAATCTCTGCGTTTTTTGGCACTCTTAGCCTTCTAATTTATGTCTTGATCTACACTCCCTTAAAAGCCAAAGGACCATGGGCTGTCTTTGTTGGCGCTATTCCCGGAGCCATCCCTTTTATGTTGGGATGGGTTGCCGCACGAAATGATTTCGATATAGAATCTGGAACCTTATTTGCCATACAGTTCATCTGGCAATTTCCTCATTTCTGGGCCATTGCTTGGATGCTTCACGACGATTATGCAAAAGCATCGTATAATTTACTCCCCTCTGGCAAAAGAGATCATTCTTCCGCATTCCAAGCGCTTCTTTACACTTTTGCGCTTATTCCTATTTCAATCATTCCCGTAACAGGTTTAACAAAAACATTGACGCTTTCTATTCCTGCGGCTATAATTATTGGTGGACTGGGTATTTTCCTTTTAATACGGGCTTTTGCCCTCTTTCGCAATCAAACTGTGCGCGATGCTAAACGATTAATGCTTGCCAGCGTTCTATGGTTAACTTTAATTCAAATTATCTACGTTGTAGATAGATATCTTTAATTATATATGTATACACTTTCATTTGCTGACAAGAAGAAAGTTCGAAAACCTCTTCTATGGGTTGGTATGGCGAGCATGTTTATGGCCTTCGCTGGTTTAATTAGCGGATATATTGTGAGCAGGAAGGCTCTACTGCAAGAAGGGCTTTGGGTTGTCTTTGATTTACCTCAGGCGTTTTATTATAGTACAGGATTACTCTTTATAAGTAGTCTATTGCTTGTCTTGGCTTCTAGAAAAATTAAGACAACTTCTTCCAGAAGTGCCGCTCCTTTTCTCTTTCTAGCACTTCTTTGTGGTCTTGGGTTCCTTTATTTTCAGCTGTTAGGCTGGTCGGAATTGAAATTAGCAGGCGTGTTTTTTACAGGAGAAGGAAGTTTCACTTCGGGTTCTTGGGTTTATGCAATAACCTTTTTTCACTTACTGCATCTTAGCGCTGGGCTTATTGTATTGATTATTACAAGCTTGCGCGCCTATCTAAATAAATATTCAGTGGAAAATAGGCTGGGTTTTGATATAGCCTCACAATTTTGGCATTTCTTAGGTACTGTATGGCTCTGTTTATTCCTTTTTTTGCTATTTATTCGTTAAACTTGCGGTCGCAATTATAAAGTAAACCAAATGGCTCAAGAAGCAGTAATTGGAGCCCCTAAAGGCAAACTCTGGGGCGGTGGCAGACAGCCACTTGGTGCGAGTTATGGCAAGTTAATGATGTGGTTTTTCCTCCTCAGTGACGCCTTAACTTTCTCTGCATTTTTAGCGGCATATGGCTTGATGCGTTTCAAATACGTTGAAACCTGGCCTGTAGCCGAAGATGTTTTTACCCACTTTCCATTCATTCATGGTGATCAACCGCTCATTTATGTGGCATTGATGACCTTTATTCTTATCATGTCTTCAGTAACTATGGTTTTGGCTGTAGATGCAGGTCATAAAAACAATAGAAAAAGTGTAATCTGGTGGATGTTCCTTACCATTATTGGTGGTTTTATTTTCTTAGGCTCACAGGCTTGGGAATGGTCTCATTTTATATCGGGCGATAAAGGAGCGGTTCAAGCCGCAGATGGAAGGGTACTCTACATAGGTGATGAAGCTGGAACACAAATTGCGCTCACTGATCTTGTACATGGACCAGAGTCCAGCGGACATGGGCATCATGAGATATTTACGAACGCTCAAGTTCAATCTGCTTTTAAAGAAGGCGATTATGTCTTGTTGGTTCCCGGAAAAGCAAAAGAAGCTATTCCCCACGCGGCGGCCGTAAGAATGCTCAAAAAAGCAAATGTTGTACAGGGTGCAAACATGGTGCGCAATGAGTATGGCAATAACCTATTTGCTAACTTCTTCTTTTTCATAACCGGATTCCACGGATTCCACGTATTCTCGGGCGTTGTTATTAATATTATCATTTTTGTCAATGTAATTATGGGCACTTACGCAAAACGTGGCCATTACGATATGGTGGAAAAGGTTGGACTATACTGGCACTTTGTAGACCTAGTATGGGTATTTGTATTTACATTCTTTTATCTCGTATAATCAGAAGAAACTATGGCATCAGCACATCAACAAATGGGAGAAAGTGAACACCACGAAGGACCCGCTGGAACACGTTGGATTTGGTTGGTTTTTTGGCTTCTCTTAGCAATAACCGGAGTAGAAGTAGCCCTTGGTATTGTGAAACCAGGACTTTTAATGAGGCCCTTTATCGGAACAACCTACCTAAACGTACTATTCATAGTGCTCACACTTGTCAAGGCATATTATATTGTAGCTTATTTTATGCATTTAAAGTTCGAGAGAAAAGGAATGATCTATACAGTCGCCCTGCCTTTGTTGATCTTACTCCCGTATATGCTTTTTATTATTCTAGCTGAGGGTTATTACATCAACAATATGTTGAAGTAAGTGTTATAAAAACATGTACAATCGAGTCTTTAAATGGGCAGTTTTAGTAACCTTACTATTGTTGCCTTTTTTTGTGTATTTCATTTTTGTTTATAGCGCAGAAGAGAACTTCTTTCGTCCATTAGAATACGTTGGACCTTCTGAAATAAAGAAAATAGAAACGGCGGAGGGTATCCGTTTCGATACTATTCCGTACACTGTTGAGCCTTGGAAGTTTACTAGCCATCTCAACAAAACGCTTCTTTCTGATTCGTTAAAAGGTAAAATTTACTTGGCCAGTTTCTTCTTTACTAGATGTCCTAGTATTTGTCCAAGTATGAACTTCCAAATAAGACAATTCCAAGAACGATTCGGTGGATTTGATCAATTTAGAATTTTATCTTTTACTGTAGATCCAGAGTACGACTCGCCTGATGTTCTCAAGGCTTACGCGAGAAGAATGAATGCCAACTCTGAACTCTGGTATTTTCTAACAGGAGAAAAAGACCAGTTATATCGAACCGCTAGTCATTATTTACAAAGTGCCCAAGAGGACTCGACCGCTGAGGGTGGCTTTCTACATACCGAACAATTGGTTCTAGTAGACTGGGAAGGACATATACGCAGTAGGATCGATGACAATGGCAATCTAATAGGATCATATAATGCATTAGATCCAATTGAGATGAAGGACCTTAGCTCTGACCTAAAAGTTCTTATTGCGGAATTTGAAAGAGAAAAGTCTCGAAAAGAATACAAGGCGGAAAAAGAAGCTAAGCGAAATAAAAAGAAATAGATGGAGATTCAACTTTCTAAAAACGACAAGCGATTTATCCCAATAATTGTAAGTCTCTCAATAGTTATCCCATTAGCCGTTTTGGCGCTCATATTGCTTCCAGAAAATTTGAGGGTAAAAACAGGAATCGAAAATCACATTTTCCCTCTTTTTCATGCTGTGATTAATGGAACCACAGCACTACTCTTAATCATTGGATTGGTTTTCATTAAAAGGAAAAACATTGCATTGCACAGAACGTCAATGGTTAGTGCACTCCTATTGAGCACTGTTTTTCTTTTATCTTATGTCTTTTCTAAACTTAGCCATGCACCTATTCCATATGGAGGTGAAGGAATTATGAGACCCATTTACTTTTTCATCCTTATAACACACATCATCTTAAGTGTTGCCGTATTGCCTTTGGCTCTTTTAAGTGTATATCGAGCTTTTACTCAAGAGTACGCAAAACATAAAAAATTAGTCCGATTCACTTTCCCCATATGGCTCTATGTTGCTATTACAGGTGTGATGGTCTATCTCTTCATGATGCCATATTATGTATAGTTCGTTAAAATTTCGTTTAATTTCAGTCTTTACAATTTGGTTTTTACCCCAAATCGGAAAGGCACAATGCAGTATGTGCAAGGCTGTTGCTGCCAGTTCCCGAGAAGGTGGAAGCCCTATTGCTGAGGGACTTAATGATGGAATCCTTTTTCTAATGGCCTTCCCATATATCCTCATGTTGATCGTAGGAATAGCTTGGTATAAGCATTCCAAAAAGCTAAAAGCCGAAAGCCTTCAATCATAAAGGCTATATGCATTGGCTATATTTGCTCAAAGTCAACGCTATAGCCATGCGAAGCAGATTCAAAACAACCACCCTTCTTCTCTTTTTTTCAGCAAGCCTATTCGGTCAAAGCAATATTCCATGGTCATTAAAGGCCTGCATTGATACTGCCTTAGGAAATAATGTTCAAATTAAGCAGACCAAACTTCAAGCTAAAATTGCTGAAAACTCGATAGACGCAGGTATTGCGCGCCTTTTCCCAACTGTAAACGGATCTGCTGGTTATAACTGGAGTTTTGGTCTGAATATCGACCCTGTTACCAATATACCGAGTAGAGACCAACGACAAACCAATAGTCTTTCTCTCTCTGCCCAATGGGTACTATTCGATGGAAATCGAAACTTCAATACACTTGCTCAGAATCGTATAGACCATGCTGCTAGTCTTTATCGATTAGAAGAAATGAAGAACAATACTTCATTAAACGTTGCCTCACAATACATTCAAATTCTTTTAAATAGAGAGATTTTGAAAATTGCGGAAGAACAATTGAAAACAACTGATCTGCAGGCCAAACGAATGAACGATCTCGTAGAAGCAGGTTCTCAACCTGCTGGAAGTCTATTCGATTTACAAGCGCAACAAGCTAGAGACAATCAGACTATGATTGCGTCCAAGAATAATTTAAGGGTTTCCAAACTTCAGTTATCTCAAACTTTACAAATTCCTTTCAAAGAAGGTTTCGATATTGTAGAATTCAGAGGGATTATGCCTACTGGTGCAGTTTTAAGCATGGGAGCTGAGAACATCTATAATTCGGCTTTAGAAAATCAGCCCAATATCTCTGCCGCAGAATTAGATCTATTGAGTGCCGAAAAGCAAGTTGCTTTGGCCCGTGGTGGCTTTTTTCCAACATTGTCTTTATTCGGATCGGTCGCTACTAATTACTCCGATCAAATTAGAGACTTGGGACTAACTCCAAGAGATCCAGGACTCATTGGGGTCACTTCAAGCGGAGATGATGTATTTGACTTTGGTGGGGTGAATTTCAATCAAGGTGATATTAAATCGCTCGGAACTCAATACAATGACAACTTAAATCAATTTGTTGGATTTAGCTTGAACATTCCAATTTGGTCTGGAATGCAATTGAAAAATGGACTTAGAAATGCGAAAATTGGCGAGGAAAATGCAAAGTTGGATTTGATCAATACCGAAAACACCTTGCGTCAGACCATTGAAAGAGCATATGCAGATGCCTCCGCAGCCTATGAAACTTTTGTGGCTTCAGAAGCAAGTGTTAAGGCCAGTGAAGAGTCTTTCAATTATGCCAAGGTGCGTTATGAAAGTGGTAGCATCAATCAATTTGATTATGAAAATGCTCGAAATGGACTCTCACGCGCTCAGGCCCAATTGGCTCAATCTCGATTTGATTATATTTTCAGAATTAAAACCTTAGAATTTTACCTTAGTGGCACTATTCAACCTTAATGATCTATGAGCCGAAGTATTAAAATTGGCATAATTGCCGCCGTTGTTCTTATTGGTTTATTGTTTATTGGCAAGAAACAAGGATGGATTGGTTCTAATAATGATGGAGCAAGCGTTACTACGGCTAAAGTTTCTAAAGTAACCATTAGCGAAATAGTCTCAGCCAGTGGTAAAATCCAGCCCGAATTAGAAGTGAAAATTTCCTCTGAGGTAAGTGGGGAAATAATAGATCTTCCTGTATTAGAAGGACAGACCGTTAAAAAAGGAGACCTCTTAGCTAAGATCAACCCAGATATCTATTTGGCGTCTGTAAATAGAGTAGATGCCGCTGTAAATTCTTCTAGAGCTGCGCTTTCCTCGAGTGAGGCACAACTGGTAGAGACAGAGAAAATTTTTAAGAGATCGGTTGAACTTAAGAACAAAGGCGCCATTTCTCAACAAGAATTTGATGCCGCCGAACGCAGTATTGAAGTAACTAAACTTTCCGTTGAATCTGCTCGTTTTCAATTAATGAGTGCTCAAGCAAATGCAAAAGAAGCAAGAGACAATCTGAATCGAACAACTCTTTTTGCTCCTACAGATGGAACTATTTCTGTTTTAAATGTAGAGAAAGGCGAACGCGTAGTTGGAACGGCACAAATGACAGGAACGGAACTAATGCGTGTTTCAAACTTGCAGGCTATGGAAGTGCTTATTGAAGTGAATGAAAACGATATTGTGCGCGTTTCTTTGGGCGATACAGCAGATATTGAAGTCGATGCATTCCAAGATCGGAAATTCAAGGGAGTTGTGACTCAAATTGCCAATTCTGCCAAACTTACAGGAACCAGTGTAGATCAAGTGACCAATTTTGAAGTGAAAATTGGCATAATTCCAGCTAGTTATTCTAGCCTCTCCGATGAAACAGGAAGATCCCCTTTTAGACCCGGAATGACCGCTTCAGTAGATATACAAACGGAAAAGAAAGTGAATATTTTAACTGTTCCCATCCAAGCTGTTAACATCAGGTCAGACACAAGCAGCATGAAGTTGTCTTATCGCCAAAGAAAAGAGCGCAAAGATGCTGCAAAGGCTGAGAATAAGAGCGATGAAGAGTTTGAAGTAGTTTTCGCCGTAATAGATGGTAAAGCCAAACTAATGGTTGTGAAAACAGGCATTCAAGACGATCAAAACATCGAGCTTCTAATAGGACCTGAAGATGGAACTGAAATTATTATCGGACCCTATTCTCTTCTAAATAAAGACCTCACCAGCGGTGATCCTGTTACCATAAAGAAGGACGAAGAATAAAAACTTGCCTTTCTAGCTTGTGAAAAGTGAACCCACTCTTTTACTTATCGAGTCCTCAACACGCAGCTGTTCTGTGGCTCTCAGCGTTGGCAGTGAAATTCGTGCGGAACTCAGTGAGAGATCAGATCAATTTGTTCACGCAGAAAAGCTGCACTTGCTGATAAAAGAAATCCTGTCTCCGCCTTCGATCGAAAAGGGCGAAATGATAAGACCAAATGCCATAGCCGTTAGCGCTGGACCCGGAAGTTATACGGGATTGAGAATTGGTCTATCTGTTGCAAAAGGTGTAGCCTTTGGACTTTCTATTCCTCTTATTGGTATTCCCAGTTTAGAAGCACTATATCATACTTTAAAATCTGCACATTCCGAGCTATTTAAAGGCCCTACTCGAGCCTTTTGGCCTATGATAGATGCGAGAAGAATGGAAGTATATACGATGGGGTTAAACACTTCATCTGAATTGCTTTCGCCGATTGAAGCCATGATTCTAGACGAAAAGCTCCCGAGCCATAAGGGAATTTGTTTTGGAGATGGTGCCGATAAAGCCATTGCGTTATTAGAATCAAATAACTTTACAATCATTGAGGGAATTCTTCCTATGGCGCATGGCCTCTTAACTCCTGCTCTTCATCGTTTTTATATAAATTCATTTGAGGATGCTGCCGTCTTTGAACCCGACTACCTAAAAGAGTTTCAAGCAGGAAAGAAGAAACAGACTGATTAACAGTCTATTGTAAGCCTAGGCCTCTTTGTATTCAGAGATCTACTCTTTAGTTCAATAAAATTCTTTCTGTCTCCATTCCTCCTTCTGTTTGCAATTGCACTAGATAAACTCCTTTTGGCAATCCGTTAAGCGACAATTCAGATACACCTGCATCATTCACCTCCTGGCTGAAACAATTCTTTCCTGGAAATCACATTTAATCGACCTGCTGTTGGTGCGTTTACAATAATGTAATCCGTAGCGGGATTTGGATAAACCGTGAAAGTCGCAATAGCGGAGGAATTATTACCATCAAACGTCAGAGCGCTCATTCCTATAGTTGTGCAATAGTCATCTACATTTCCACAACTGTGTAACGCACTTAAACAAACAGTATAACTTCGTGGATTTGAATACGTATGACTTATAACTCCCAGAGCTTGATTGGACGTATTTCCATCTCCAAAATCCCAAGTATATTGTTGAGCAGAACTCGACAAATCATTCAATTGCAGCTGAAGCCCTTGAGTAATGGATGAATAATTTGCTTGGGCTGTTGTTTTTGAAAAGGTCCTTATTGAACTTATTACCAAACTGCCATTCATAGGATAGAAGATGGCTTGATAATCTCCCAAACCTTGGGTCTGATATTCAATTTGAGGCGTTGTCATTCCCCACTTTATTATGCGATGATTGTTGTTGTCTGCAATAAATAAACCTTCTGGGGTGCAAATCCATACTCGTAGGAAATTTGAGTTCGTTCAATCCATTCCCACTGATTCCTCCCGCAATTAAATCTCCTTGAAGACCAGAAGGGCACCCTTTTATAATTCTATAATTGCTTTGATCTACAACATATACTGCATCGCTGGCATCTACCTCAACATAATAGGGATTATTTAGTAAGCTCAAACTAGATCCAATTCCATTTCCACCGGCGACTTGAATTCCAATAGTCGAAAAACTCTCCCACTCCATAATTCGATTGTTATTGCCATCCATTGCATAGGTATTCTCTTGTTGATCTTGAACTGTATTGTAAGGATATCTCAATTGACTTATTCTCCTCCCTGACCATTCCCTCTGACCTAGAGCATTCTATTTGGGGCACTTTAGGCCGGAGAGGTTGAACCAAGACACCCTCTTTATACCATTTTACTGCATTGATAGAGGTGCTTATACTTAGCTGAATTGAGAGGGATTGTTCCTGACAAGAACGCACTTGGGCTACAGTTAAAGTAGCGGAAACCCATTGGGTTGATACGCTCGAACAGAACAGAGAATAAATAAAAAAGGGGACTATAAAATCGTTAATAATAGAATGATTTTCAGATGATTGTACTGGAAATGGAGCAAATGAAATGCCCTATATTAAATCATACGCTTATAATCCTTACGCAATAAACTGATGTACGGCTTATTGAATCTGATACTATTGAATTGAAAGTTTGTTCGAAATTTAGTATCAGTAAAGAGGGCTAGTCATCGGTGAGTTGGAAAAAAATAGAAAGAAAAAATGTTTCAACAAAAAAATAGAACCAAATAGATTGAACGCCTTATGAATTAGGGAGATTGCCATTCATACTTTTATGAATTTTGTAAGGATTATTTTTTTAAGTTTCCAATTTAATCCATCTAAACAAGCATGCGAATCATAAATAATTCCAATAATGGGCAAATTTATTTCCGTTATGAGACAAATTATCTCAGATGATGCGCCTTATTTATGATCTTAAGTCCTAAGTTTCTTCTTCTACCTTCTTGAATTGCATTTCATATAAGCGATGGTAGGCACCTTCTTTTTGAATAAGCTCTGTATGGGTCCCTTCTTCAATAATTTGACCGTGATCCATTACAAGAATTCGGTCTGCCTTTTGAATAGTGGCCAATCGGTGCGCAATGATAATAGAGGTTCTTCCTTCAGTAAGTTTGTCTATTGCCTTTTGAATCAACAATTCAGTATGGGTATCGATCGATGAAGTTGCTTCATCTAAAATTAGTATAGATGGATTGCTAATGTAGGCGCGCAAGAATGCCAACAGCTGTCTTTGTCCTGACGATAGTGTTCCTCCCCTCTCTCCTACTTTAAACTCCCAGGAACCGGGCAACTTATCGAGTAAATCATCCACGCCAATTAAGCGTGCTGCTTCATTTAATTCATCCATTGAAATGTCGCTTCCAAGCGTAACATTCTGCTTTACAGTATTTGAAAACAAGAATACATCTTGAAGGACCAATGCCATATTACTTCGGAGGCCTTCTAGCCTATACTCTTTAACATTGACTCCATCTAGTAGAATTTCTCCTTTTTGGATATCGTAAAAGCGATTGACCAAATTGATGATGGTTGACTTTCCTGCTCCTGTTGCTCCAACGATTGCGAGCGTTTCGCCTTGCTTAATCTTTAGACTTATTCCCTTTAGAATCCACTCATCTGGTATATATGAAAACCAAACATCTTTAAATTCGATTGTTCCCTTTAATTCGCTGGGATGATGCACTCCATTGTCTTGGATTTTTTCTTCTTGATCGAGCAGTTTTAAGACTCTTTCTGAAGCAACCATTCCCATCTGAAGGGTATTAAATCGATCTGCTAATTGGCGTAAAGGCCTAAACAGCATATTAATAAAAATGAGTATTGCCGTAAGATCTCCAAAGGTAACTTGACCGCCCATGGCGGCAGAAACTCCCCCATACCATACAGCCAAACCGATGGAAACTGCCGAAAGAACCTCAATAATTGGAAGGAATATCGAGAAATACCAGATGGAGCGAATGTTTGCATCCATATGAGCCTTATTGATATCTTTAAATCGATTGAGCTCCATATCTTCTCTATTGAAGGCTTGCACAATCAACATCCCACTCAGGTGTTCTTGAACAAAGGCATTCAATCGAGCTACCTGATTCCGAACATCTTGGAAGGTTACTTTTATAGCCCTCTGGAACCAGCGGGTAGCAAAATAGAGCAAGGGTACTACCGACAGACTAATAAGCACCAGTTTCCACTCGAAAAAGTAAAACATGGCGGCTATCATTACCACAATCTTAAATAGATCGCCAAATATTACGAGCAGCCCTTCCGCAAAAATATTTGCAATCGTTTCAATATCAGACACCGCACGAGTCACTAAAGTTCCCAATGGTGTTTTATCGAAAAAGGCCAAGCGCATCTTGATGATCTTATCAAAGAGAAGCACACGGATATCGCGAATCACACTCTGCCCTAAATAATTGGCCGAATAGATGAACGCAAACTGCAGCATTGTTTCTATTAAAAGAAGAAAGACCATCAATAGGGTATAGTTCAATAAGCCCACTGCATCGGGCTTCATAACAAAATGGTCGATCGTATATTTTATCAAAATAGGTCTAGTTGTTCCAACCGCACCCAAGAGTATAGTGAGTAAGATGCCTCCGTAAAACAACTTCTTATACGGTTTTGTATAGGCAATGATCCTACTCAATAGCTTGAGATCAAAAGCTTTTCCGCTTACGTCAGACATACTGTAATTTCTTTAGGATACCCTATTTCTGTGAGATATAATCCGTGGGCTGGTACCGATTCGCCCGCCTTCCTTCTATCTCCTGATTCTATAATCTGAACAAACTCTTCCACACTCAACTTACCAACACCCACCTCCAATAAAGTACCAACTATGGCTCGTACCATATTCCGTAAGAAGCGATTTGCTTTTATTGTGTATACGCTGGCAGTAGCAGTATGCTGCCAATCTGATCGCATTAAGTCACAAAGATGATTGCTAGCTCCATCATTGGATTTCGTGAATGCACTAAATTCTGAATACCCAAGAAGGCTCTGAGCCGCTTCTTCCATTTTATTGAAATCCAAGTCTCTTCTGAAATGATAACTCCTCTTTTCTTTGAATGGATCTTTTCGATAATGCAAGTGGTATTCGTATTCTCTATAGATGGCACTAAAACGCGCATGGGCTGAATCTGATACTGGGTGCAATCCTCTAAAGGCAATGCTTTCTGGCAGAAATGCATTCAATCGATGCAGTATATCATCCCTATCAAAGTCTCTTGCAGTGTTAAAATGCGCAAACATTTGTTTTGCATGAACGCCCGTATCTGTTCTACCTGCGCCCAGAAGTTCTGTACTTTCGCCCAGCAATAGGCTCAAAGCTTCCTCCATTTTCTGCTGTACCGAAATAGCATTGTCTTGTTTTTGCCACCCGTGATAGGCTGTACCGTTATAGGAAAATGAAAGGAAATAGCGCTTGACGGTCAATTTTGTTGTTTAAACATGCAAATGTACTAATACCATGCGGGTACTCCTTCTTTCTGACACGCATTCTTTTCTCGATGAAACCATTCTCTCACATGCTTCCAAGGCGGATGAAGTCTGGCATGCAGGCGATATTGGCAACACTTTGATTACCGATAGCTTAGCTGAAGTTTCTAAGCTCAGGGCGGTTTATGGCAATATAGATGGAGGCGTACTTCGACAAGAGTTTCCGGAAACAGCCGTCTTCGATGCCGATGGCTTAAGAGTAATGATAAAGCATATTGGTGGATACCCTAGTCGTTATTCTCCTGGTGTACGAGACCAAATTAAAGCGGCTCGTCCCGGATTATTCATTGCTGGGCATTCGCATATCCTTAAGGTTCAGCGCGATCCTTCTCTCGGACATCTTTTCATGAATCCCGGTGCGGCAGGGAAACATGGATTTCATAAAGTGCGCACACTGCTGCGTTTCGAAATCATTCTAGGCACTATAAAAAACCTGGAGGTTATTGAACTCTATCCCCGATAAAGTATTAGCGAATTCTATTCGAGCTTTCCACCAACTCTTGGTCTTTCTTGATGTTCTTATTCGCCAAGGAAGTGAAAACAACAACCATCAAAGGCATTATTAATGCAAAACCAGGTGCTGCGCCTCCTCTAGTAATGTGGAAAAAACAAAATAAGCCAAAAGTGAAAAAGGCCAGTAAAATGGTCCACCTTCCTATGGCGAGTTGCGACTTTCGCTTCTTAAAATTAAACAGGTTCGCAAGGCTTATTCCAGCCAAAAGTCCGCTCAGTACAAGAGACATGGGGATTTCAGATAGCTCCAGTATTTCTGGCTTAAGGCTTACCTGTGGATAAAAATGGCTGACAAGTACTGCAGCAAAGGCCAAAAAGAAATACAGTGACTGAATGCGTTGAATCATAGGACGTATTTAAAAGCGTAAAGTTAGAGTGTACAAATATTCAATGAAAATTGTATTATTGCTGTCCGAAGCAGGAGATAAATCACACTCCGAGTTCAAAAGCTTCCAAGCTCTACGAATACAACTATTTTCAATTTACTTTCTTTCACATGCTTGATCTTGATGCCCTAAAGGGTAAAAAGTTACCTGAGTTACAAGCCATAGCCGAACAATTAGAGATTCCGAAAGCGCGATACATGCGCAAACAAGAACTCCTCGACTCTATTGCAACAAAAGCAACCACTTTGAATAGTGCAGCAAAAGCTGCTCCTATACCGATAGAAAAAGTGGAACCCAAACCCGAAAAGGCCCAGACCATACCCGAAACGGTGGAGCCCAAGCCTGAAATGGTGGAACCCAAGCCTGCATCCCCGTCAGCTCCAACTGAGACCAATGAAAGATCTGTTGGAAGGCGCACTCGTTTAGAAAAAACGCCTAGGCCGTATCCAAAAAAAGAACTCAAGAGTCCTTCCGTTAATGAAGGAAGCACAGCCTTGTCCGAAGGAAGTGCTACTTCAATTGAAAGTAAAGAGGTTCAGAAAACAACGAATGAAGCAGATTCATCTGCAACAAGAAATGACAATCGTAGACCAAGTCAAGGTAGACATCCATCCCCTCGCTCTGAAAACGAAAATGCATCCACTGCTAAACCGGAGGGTGACTTCAAAAAGGAAAGATCTAAGAATTTCAGAAACGAAAGAACAGACAGACCGGAAAGAACAGACAGACCAGAAGGAACGGGCAGACCAGAAAGAACGGACAGACCAGAAAGAACAGACAAACCAGAGCGAAGAGACAATCGCAACGACAGAAATAAAAACGACAATCCCAATCAAAAGCAAGAGCCCATCATAGAGTTTGATGGAATTGTAGAAAGTGAAGGTGTACTCGAAATCATGCCCGATGGCTATGGCTTCTTGCGCTCTTCCGACTACAACTACCTGAACTCACCAGACGATGTATACATTCCTCAGCATCAGATTAAGAATCTGGGCTTAAAAACGGGAGATACCGTTATTGGAATGGTTCGTCCGCCGCGAGAAGGAGAAAAATACTTCCCATTAGTTAAGGTAAATGAGATCAATGGCAGAGAGCCCAACTTCGTAAGAGACCGTGTTTCTTTTGAACATCTCACGCCCCTTTTCCCTGAGGAAAAGTTTGATATTACTACAAAAGACAGTACTCTGAGCACGCGTATCATTGATCTTTTCTCTCCTATTGGAAAGGGACAAAGAGGAATGATTGTAGCGCAACCCAAAACGGGTAAGACAATGCTCCTAAAGGAGATTGCCAATGCCATCTCAGCAAACCATCCTGAGGCATACCTCATCATATTACTCATTGATGAAAGACCCGAGGAAGTGACCGATATGGTTCGAAACGTAAATGCAGAAGTAGTTGCTTCTACCTTCGACGAACCGGCAGAACGCCATGTAAAGGTGGCTAATATTGTATTAGAGAAAGCCAAAAGAATGGTAGAATGTGGCCATGATGTGGTCATTCTACTCGATTCTATTACGCGTCTTGCGCGTGCATACAATACCGTTTCTCCTGCTTCAGGAAAGATTCTTTCGGGTGGTGTAGATGCCAATGCCTTACATAAACCCAAACGTTTCTTTGGTGCAGCACGAAACATAGAAAACGGTGGATCGCTCACTATTCTAGCTACGGCCCTTATTGATACAGGATCGAAAATGGATGAAGTAATCTTTGAAGAATTCAAAGGAACAGGTAATATGGAAATGCAATTGGATCGCAAGATTTCCAATCGCCGTATTTACCCTGCACTCGACCTACTTTCTTCAGGCACGCGTAGAGAAGACCTACTGCTCGATCGCGATACCCTTCAGAGAGTATGGATCCTTCGTCGCCATTTGGCAGATATGAACCCAATTGAAGCAATGGAATTCATGAACGATCGTATGGCTAAAACCCGTAATAATGTGGAGTTCCTGATTTCAATGAACGGCTAAATTTCAGCTAATTCTCTTATTAGATTAGCGTTTCCTTTGTCCAATATGCAAAAGAGTCTGAAGCGCTTTTCCACTTTTTATATAGATAGCTATAAAGGCTTATCTATGAACTCATGGATGCTGGCTTTAACAGCATTAGTGAATAGAAGTGGCAGTATGGCCCTGCCTTTTATGGGCTTGTACCTCAAGGAGGCAGAAGCATTTAACCTCAGTCAGGTTGGCATTCTACTTGCGCTCTATGGACTAGGTGCTGCCTTTGGATCGCTTTTGGGCGGAATGCTTACCGATAAACTAGGAGCCTTTTGGGTTCAGTTTTACAGCCTCAGTCTAGGTGGATTCGGATTTATTCTCCTTTCGTTTGTGCATGGCTTTTATTCCGTTGCTGCCGCTATTGTACTTGTAAGCACCCTGGCCGAAAGCCTTCGGCCGGCCAATATGTCGGCCATTGCCCAATATGCCAAGCCTGAAAATATTACCCGTGCCATTAGCCTCAATCGAATGGCAATTAATCTGGGTTACAGTATTGGTCCAGCTATTGGTGGCTTTCTTGCTCTGTATAATTATCAATACATCTTTTGGTTCGATGGTGCTACCTGCATGCTTGCCTCCATTCTCTTCTATTTCTATTTCCGAAAACAAGAAGTACGCTCCATTCCAAAGCCAAAAACCTCGGCTTTAAAAGATCTCTCAGAAGTGCTGAAAGACAAAGTCTATAGGCGGTTTATTCTCTATGCCATGACCTATGCTATACTCTTCTTTCAGCTCTTCAACTCCATTCCGCTGTATTTACGCAGCACGGGGCAAGCAAATGAATCTACAATAGGCTTGCTCTTTGCGGTTAATGGTGTATTGGTGTTTCTTCTTGAAATGCCGCTCGTAGCCTTTATGCAAAAGAAGTTCGGAACCACAAAAAGTATTTCAATAGGATTTATATTGGTTGGACTGGGCCTTGCAGCGCTGCTGCTTCCGGCTCAACTGAGTGTGTTTATACTTTGCTTTGCACTAATCAGCTTAAGTGAAATTCTTGCTCTGCCCTTTCTTATTACCAAAGCAACCTCTTTCACAAACGCAAAGAATAGAGGCAGTTATATGGGAGTGTATGCACTCGGCTTTTCTATCAGCTATATCCTATCCCCCTCTATCTCTTTGAATTTAATTGAAATCAGCAGTTATGATTGGGCATGGATTATACTCAGCATACTGGCCTTCTGCATTGCCTTTTTAGGGTGGAAGGGCCTTTTCAATCGCGCTGAAAATAAAACACAGCATAAAGTCTAGAAGCAATGTATTTCTGCAATTCATTCCATCCTGAAAATCTGGATGGAATGAATACGCCAATGCAGAAAAGGGATGAAAAGGTGGAATGCTTATAACTATATAGAATAGGTGCATTTTAAAAAGGAGATCCAGATCATCCGCATTTCTGCAATCTCCGCCATGATGCAAATCGTTTTTAGCCGAATGGGTAAGAGCATTAAAATTTCTGTCAGGGCATTGCTATTATTCTAAAGTGGATATCTATTTTTCTGGGAGCCCATTGGATATATATGTAAATCAAATGGAATAATCTGCAAAGGACATTTGATTATCTGTTCTTCGATTCAAATTTTCCGACACGCGTTTTCAATATTCTGCCAAGGACATTCAAAACTCTGCTATGTGAAAAGAAAAATAAGCTCTTCGATTTGAATTAACTGTCAGGCGCAATAACAAATCGAGTATTCGTCGGGGCTTTTAGGCTTCAAAAGCCATAAAAAAGATGATTCATAGCTTTTTGCGGATGGATGAAAAAGTTTTCTGCCTTTTACACTTTTCTTATGTGTTCGTGTCCGAAAGTGAAATGTTCTTCGAAGCGACTTATTTGTGAAGCAAAGGCACTGAAATGCCATAAAAAAGCAAAAATGCGTGCCTGAAAGACAATTTAAGGTGCTTCGCAGCAAATAATGTGTAAAGCATCGCCCATAATATGCCGTGCATTGCTGCTTCGGTGTTCTTCGGCTTGGAAAATAGCGTTAGTACGGAGGCTGAAGTGTATTGAATTCGATCGCCTATACCACTTGGCTTTAAGCGTTATGAATAAAAAAGAATAGCTAGGAAAAGCAGGCAATATCACAGAAAAAAGATGCCTGTCAGCGAGAAAAAATGATACTGTCAGAAAGATAGGGATAGTGAAAAGTGAAAAACTGAAAGTGAAAAACTGAAAGTGAAAAACTGAAAGTGAAAAACTGAAAGTTGTCTATTCCTTATAGGTGTTAACTGTTATTTCCGGCATTGTAACTTCGATAAATAGCCCCGTAAGTAACAAGCAGAGACAGAATAAGCAATTATCAAATCAGCCATTTTCATTTGTAATACTACATATCGTAGAATGTAAAATAAAAACTATTAAGTTGGTTTTCTTCTTGTTAAATAAATGTAAATTGTATCCTTAATATCTTCCGCAGCCATGAAAAGACTTCTACGCCTATTGTCCTTGCTACTGTTGGCTT
>Ga0222632_1000079_pt1 | contig 86050 bp, 75 predicted proteins | sample AntAcemetageno46_FD_179828 | JGI IMG/M metagenome (GOLD analysis project Ga0222632, IMG submission 179828) | Saline water microbial communities from Ace Lake, Antarctica - #46 | ecosystem: Environmental > Aquatic > Non-marine Saline and Alkaline > Saline | place: Antarctica: Ace Lake | collected...
AAAATCAGACCCAGAAAATCGCTTTCCCCATAGGAGCAAAATGGTCGCCCCGGATCCGTCAACAATGCATTCATTTTTGGCCTATCGGCAAAACGAATGCTTAGTTATTAGCCTGCATTAATTTAATTGTCCGTTAACACATTTTGAATTTCGTGTATTCACTCAACTGATATCTTTTTAACCTCTTCATACGTCACTAAAATTCTTTTTTCTCTCAAAGGACATTATGAGAAAATTTCTCCCCTAGGGTTCAAAAATAAGTTTTATCAAATTTTGCCGGTTTTCTTTTTCATCCTGAAAATAGTGGAACCTCTTTAGAGCTCATCCATTCGAATTCATCTTGATATAAACAGTAATTGCCCTCCAAATTCGTTTGCTCAATTTCATAGTTCGTCTGAGAGGGTAAGACTTTATCAGAGAGACTATCTGTTGAAATATTTTCAAATTTCCAAAGAGGCATCAACTTATTTCTATAGTTTAAAATATCTGTAAATTATAAATACTATTATTAATGGCAATTGTATCAGAGACTAAATCTTCTTTTATGTTTTGTAGATATGTGGTCATTTTTGCATTTGCATTACGTTCGCCATTCCAATTATCTATTTGCAACGCAATCAGAATTCCCATAGCCACGAGCACAATTTCTCCAATAGCCTATTTTCTGTATTTCCCAGTTTTGTTTTTTTCCATTCAGTCATATCGGATTTTTCCAAAGAATTTAATCATTGGATTAGAAGTTGATCATAATGAAAGCGAACGTTTTGGCTAAACTGTGTTTCAATGCAGTTTAGCTTTTGTTGGTAAATCGTTTACTTTATTATCAGTTTAGTCACAGATCTATAATTTGTCGATTCAACGCTCAGTAAATACATTCCAGTGGCTACTTCAAGGACTAAATTGGTCAGTGTGTTTTCTTGGCATAGTTCAGACTGAATTACTTTTCCATTCAAATCAGAGACTTTTATTTCAGCAGGAAATCTAGACTGAGTTAGGTCTATTGTTACATATCCATTCGTTGGATTAGGAAAAATTTTGATGTGCGTATTAGAAAATTCAGATAAGGTGAAAGTAGATGGGACTATTTGAATCTTCAAACCTAAAGGTCGGTGGTCGGAAATATTCAAGTCATATTCGGCCAAGCCTCCAACTAAATAATCATCTACCATTATAGTCTTAATTTCAGAAGTAGGATTAGAAAATTCGGTAATTAGTTCATTTGTAATTAAGATATGATCAAGGTGAGATGGCCAACCCGGAAAAGACCATGCTGAAGAGCTTCCCTCAGCAATATCCATATCAGCAAAAAGATAATTTGTAGGATCATCTAGAAACATCTGAAAGACGTTATCCGATGGGATATCGGTAAGAATGTCGTTCAAATCTCCTAGTATTATTACTCTAGACGAATTAAAGTTTGCGTCAACATACTGTTTTAAAAGTGTGCTGGCTTCATGTCGCCTCGTCTCTTCATCGGCAGAGTTTCCAATATTTAAAAGACCGTCACCACAGCATTTGAAATGATTGTTAATCACGATAATGCTTTCACCATTGAACAAGAGTTCAACAACTAATGGTGATCTTGGGAATGCATTCCAATAGGGTGCCGTGTCGAAGATCTTATAAATGGACTGAATATTTACTGAACTCGTTTTGTAGACGTAGGCCAGTCCACCAAACCATACATTATCCATAAAGAGTTCGTAGTCAGGTAGATTATTTATCAATTGCCTGAATAATACCGTATCATCAATCTCTTGTAAACCAATCAAATCAACATCTAGTGACTCAATGATTTTACTTACTGAGTCTACCGTTGTAGAACCATTTTTGGGAAACCATTCAATATTCCAGGTAACTACTTCAAATGTCGAATCAGTTCCGAACGAAATATCGCCAAGACTTTGACTGTATAGTTGATTGCCAAGCAATAGCATTAATATGTTTGCCCATGTTTTGGTGAACATTTTATATTTCATATTCCCTTATCTTGAAGTTAAATAGTATTGCCATTTATATACTGTTTGCCTGCGTTTAATGTAAAATGCATTTCAATACGTTTTGACATACTGTTGAACGAATCCTCCCTCCGGTCGAAAGCTTTTCGCACGGGATAAAAATAGCAGAAATTAGTAGCTTGAGGTAAATTTAAAATCGTATCTCATGTTTAAAAAAATGCAGCCTTGGCTTTCGACCCTCCACTCTCATGAGGAATTGCACTTCCCTACTCCTATGGTAAGCGCAGAAGAATAATCCAGCAAAGGCCATTGCAGATCAATTGCTTTCACAAGGCACTCGATTCTTTTTGGGTGGATGTGAATACAGGATTTCCTTCCATCTAATTTTGCCCTCGCTTTCTTCGAAAAACGGATGGATTTTGACTTTACTGAATACAGAAAGCGACTCTTCTAATCAGTCTTCTATTCGAATCCAATAGCTACCTCCATGGCGCTCTACTCCTTCTAAATTCTCGTGTTGCCAAAGTGGCTCGAGTTGTTTAGATAGGCTTGGATCTTCGGATACAAAGTAATTTGGGAAAGCAGTAACATAGCGCTTGGGATTGGCAAGAAGATACATGGCCAATCCGTATTGCTCTGAATAAAAGCGATCGCACATAAAATCGGGATAATCAAAAGGGAGATAGATGTCGTGCAAATGCACCCATACTCCTTTTTTAAGTCGTGGAAGCACTTCCATAAAGAAGACCATCGAATCTGAATTGGGTAATATTCGATGCGAATTATCTATAAAGAGAATGTCTCCATCCTCTAACATCTCGGGTAAATTGATCTCGCTATTCTCAAACGGCATGCGAAGCACTTTGCTTGCCAGCGAGTCGATCTCTGCTCTAGGCTGGGGGTCTATTGAAATGATTTCGGTCGCTAGCTTATGATCTTGCACAGCCTTATAGGCTACTTTGGTAGAATTACCCGATCCAACCTCAACGTATTTCTTGGGTTTGCATTCGGCAATAAAGGTGTAGATCATGGCTATATCTAAACCGGGTAAGAAACCATTATTCCAAGCAATCTTTTTTGGATCTTGCTCGAGCCCAGCCTTTTTAATGCTCCACAATGCCTCTCTATGCCGAAGGGCTTTTTCTATCCACTGGGTATACCGGCTCCTTTTGCTTTCAATTAAGGTCAGTAGCTCTGCATGGGGTTTACTTCCATGTCCGTATCTCGGTTTAAAATCTACCTTATATTCTAGAAAGAGGTTCTGAAAACGCGGATTGAGAAAACGATAGAGGCTTTTGAGCATTGCTAAATTAAATGGGCCTCGAAGATAATTGAAGTTTGGTTTGAACCCAGATTATTCATTCGATATCCTCATGAAGGTTTAACCTAGAGTAGGTATGAGATATTGTAATGAAGGTAGAAATCACAAAAAAACAGGGTTTTAGTTTCGCATGCACAATACCGCAGCACCGCTGCACCGCTACGATGCAAATCACCGCAGCTGATTTCATTGAATTAAACCTGGAATAGATTCTCAAATGGATATTCTGGGCTCATCATTCAAACGCATGCAGATTGCATTGATCGTTTCGCCTTGTAACTCATCCCTAATCCGAGCCCGCAGGGCTTGTTATTCGTCCCAAATTGCTCTATTCACCCCATTCTCACTACATTCATCACTCCTTTCGTCAACTTGCAAAAAGCCCACTTAGTTTTGGTCCCATCAAATCAGACACGCCATGCAATCACTACTCCTTTTCTCTCTTTACCTTCATATCGCCGCAGGTACACTTAGCTTAATAACGGGTCCATTGGCTCTTCTTGCAGTAAAGGGAGGACAAAGACATATTCTCATCGGAAAGGTCTTTGTATACGCTATGACCTTGGTTTTTATCTCTGCTGTTTTCAACGGAATTATAAAAGAAATGACCTTCCTAACCATGATTGCCGTATTCAGCTACTATAATATATTGGCTGGAATTAGAGCGCTGTATCTGAGAAGGGGCGTAAAGCAGTCTTGGGTAGATGTTCTTCTACATGGCGTTACTATTGTTGTTATGCTGAGCTTTCTTCTATTTGGCGCAAGGCACTTTACAGGAAATAATCTCATTGGATTCTTGAGCTTCTTCTTCGGAGTAGCTGGATTGTCGAATGCCTATGGCTTTATAAAAGTGCTTCGAATTACAGATCCTAGAAAGCAAAGAGTGCGCCTCTTGATCTCTCACATTTCTGGATTAACAGGTGGATTTATTGCCTCTATTACGGCCTTCTCTGTGCAAACAATGGGCTTCCTACCAGACCTTCTACAATGGCTGTGGCCTACGTTTGTTTTTGTTCCTGTAATTGTATACTGGAGCAGAAAAACGAGACTGCGAGAAACTACCTAACAATGAATTTGATTGTTTTAATCCGCTCGGTTTTCAAGCTCCCTGCTAACGGTCTCCTTCTTGTTCTAATGGTATTCCATTCAGAACTAATAGCCCAACTGCAAACCACTCCAAGCACCTTAATCTGGATTAATACACAAGCGAATATTCCTTTAAACGAAAAATCCAAACTAACGGTCTTTGCCGAGCTAAGAGAATTCATTCTTCCAACAAAGGCCAGCCAAATTCTTATTCCCTGTGCAGACTATAATTACGACCTCAACAGCAAATGGAATCTCGGTGCAGGAAGCCTCTACTTCTTTGCTGCTAACCCAGTCGACCCATTCGAAGAAACAGAAGAATTTCTTCACGAATTCAGAACCCATATTGAAGCCTCCTTAAAATTACTCCACAAAGGCAATACCCTGCATCAACGCTTGAAACTAGAACAGCGGTGGCTTGAGCGAGAACCCGAAAATATATTTCTATTGCGATTGAGATATAGGATCGAATATCGGAAGCCCTTCTACTCGAAAACCCAAACAAACATACAGTGGGTTGCCAGCCTTGAACCCATGTGGCAATTCAATAACTACAACGAACATATTGGGTTCGATCAGGTGCGAGGCGCGCTCCTATTAAGAGGTACTACAGGAGAGCGAATTGCTTGGGAAGTAGGGGGGCAATCTATTGGTTTCAACAAACCCCAAAGCAAGATGTTACTATACTCAAGCCATTTTCAAAACTGCCATTACATATCAGTTTAAACTTAGAAACAAAACAAAATTATGAAAAAGATCATTCTGTCAACTTGCCTCATCGCCTTTGGCTTTGCACTGCAAGCGCAAGAACTAACAGTAGAATTCAGAGGGCTTACCAAAGCAGCTGGTGAGCTGTATATTGCCGTGGTGGATGCGGATAACAAAGAAATCCGTACCGAAGTAATTAAAGCAACGAGCAAAACCATAAAGCATAACTTCGGCGAAATGGAAACTGGAATAATAGGCATTCGTGTATACCACGATTCCAATTCCAATGGTGAAATGGATACTGGTTTTATGGGTATCCCTACTGAAACCTATGGTTTTTCTAAAGATGCACGTGGTAGATTTGGACCACCTGAGCTTTCTGAATTCCTTGTTACTCTAAAGGAAGGCAGTAATTTGCTTGTAATCAATCTTGAATGATCCGTAAACTCTGCTTTATCACCTCTCTTCTTTGGTGTACTCTATCCAATGCGCAACAGGAATCAGAGCTTCTGTTGCGCTTTGGTATGGGCTACACACGAGGCTTTCAATACGATGAATACCTTTCAGACCTAGTTTATAAGGGCAACTATGCCGGAGTGAGTTTAGGTGTTCGTCATTATTCTGGCAATTGGTTTCAACAATTGCAACTCGGTGGTTTTGGCGGTTGGATGTCTCTTCCAAATACCAATACAAGCACCTTAAATGATGTGGGCGGAAGTGCCCTCTATGAACTTCAATACCAAGTAAATGACTCTCCAATCTGGGGGAGAAGCTTTATAGGTGTCAGTAATTTCACACAAGGAGGTGTGCTTATAAACAATCGCTTTGGCAATAATTCATTGGCCTACTCTCTGCAAACCAGCATTGGAATTGGTATACATGCCGAAAGAGATTTTCAAATAAAATCTCAATCCTTTCAGTTGAGTATAGATCAGCACCTTCCCCTTCTACTCTATGGGGTATTACCAGACTATGTGCCTTCTGTCGTTATAGATAATACGCCTTATTCTAACTGGAGTTTCGTTGGTCCACAGAGTCTTTGGAGAACCCATTTAGAATGGGAATGGATACTTTCCAATCAAAATCGATTTGGTGTTGAATACCTCTTTCAATATGGAAAAATAGAAGGCCCCAATTTGAAGCAATGGGTTCAGCATCAATGGTTTTTAACAATGAGTGTAGCCATCTTATGAAAAAAAAGTTCCTCCTACTCCTACTGATTGGACTCCTATTCAGCTCTTGCGAAAAAATACTACTGCCCAAGGAAGTAGAAAATGCACCGCAACAGAATTTCGATCTTTTCTGGGAAACCCTCCAGCATAAATACAGCTATTTCGAGCTCAAAAACGTAGACTGGCAAGAAGTATACGATACGCTTAACCCAAAGATTACGGCAGACATGAACTCGGTTGAGTTGTTCGATCTAATGGCAGATGCGCTATACCTTCTGAAAGATGGGCATACAAACCTCATCTCCGGATTTGATATCGGTCGGAATTGGAATTGGTATCTAGACTATCCCGCAAATTTTGAATGGAATACCGTAGAGCGCAACTATTTGGGCAAAACCCATAGAAGAACCGGTCCGTTTTACCACCAGAGAATAGATTCGGTTGGATATATCTACTATGAAAGCTTTGGCCAAGCCTTTTCCGAGAGTCAGCTCGAACTGGTTCTGAATCGTTTCAAAGACGATAAAGGCATTATTCTAGACCTTCGAAACAATGGCGGAGGAAGTCTAAACTCTGCCCTGCTCTTAGCTTCCAAATTCAATAATTCAGTTCCTGTTGCATACTACGAAAGAGCCAAGCAGGGACCTGCCCCAACTGATTTCAGTAATTGGATGCCTATTGCCTTGCCTAATTCTTCTTACTACTATAACAAACCAGTAGTGGTGCTGCTAAACAGAGCTTGTTATAGCGCTACCAATAGTTTCGCTGCCATGGTAAAAACGCTTCCAAACATTATTCTCATGGGCGATACCACAGGAGGCGGAGGGGGATTGCCCGTATATAGTGAGCTTCCCAATGGATGGACTTTTCGTTATTCCGCAACCCAAAGCAGAAGTCGAGGTGGCGTTGATTTAGAGGCTGGAATTGGACCCGACATCTATTTACAGCTAGACAGCATACAGCTTGCCCAAGGAAAGGACAGCTTTATTGAATCGGCAATAATGCTTATTGACAATTAGAAACTAGGCATTCAAGAAGGAAAGCACCTCATCAAAAACTTCTTTGGGTTTCTCCGCATGTACCCAATGGCCGGCTCCTTGAATGGTCTTGAGCTGCATCATTGGAAAGTGCCTATGAATACCGGGTAAGTCGTCATCCAATATATAGCCTGATTTACCTCCACGAATAAAGAGTGCTGGCGCTTCGTAGCCGTCTCTTTCTACTAGGCATTGTCCTACCTCTTCTAATTGCGCATCAATTACATCGAGATTAAACCGCCAGGCAAATCCATTGGCAGAACGGTGTACGTTCTTGAGGAGAAACTGTCGCGTGCCTAAATCATGAATCTTGGGCTCAAGTGCATCGCTTATTTCACTTCTTCTTTCCAACTGACTAAAGTCGATAGACTGAAGTGCGTCTACAATACTTCTATGATGGGTGGGATATTGCTTGGGACCGATATCGACAACAATCAGTTTCTCAACCCGATTAGGATGGTCAACAGCCAATTGCATAGCTGCCTTTCCTCCCATCGAATGACCTAGAACGTAGGCAGATGAAATGGCTTTTGTATTTAAATACTCTAATACGTCTTCAGCCATAAAAGCGTAAGACCAGTCTTCACTCCATGGAGAACGTCCATGATTTCTTAAGTCGATATTGTGCACTTCAAAATGCGTAGACCAAGAGCGTGCGAGCCCAGCCCAGTTATCGCTCAATCCGAATAATCCATGTAGAATAAGTAGGTCAGGGCCTTTGCCTTCAATACGAGAGAAAAGTTCCATTAGACTTGACTTATTTCAGCCAGCTCAAGCTGGCGTTGATACATTCGAACTGCATTTTCCAATCCGAAATAAAGCGCATCTGAAATAAGTGCATGCCCTATGCTCACTTCCAATAGACCGGGTATCTCTTTCGCAAAAAAGAGTAGATTTTCGAGACTTAAATCATGCCCCGCATTTAATCCGATCTTGCAGAGAAGGGCCGCTTCTGCCGCAGCCACAAAAGGAGCAATAGCTGCTTCCTTACTTGCATTAAACCCGCTGGCATATGCTTCTGTATAGAGTTCAATGCGATCGGCACCCACCTCAGCAGCAGCCTCTACTTGAATAGGATTCGGATCTAAAAACAAGGAAGTTCGAATCTCCGACTGCTTCAAACGTTGAAGCACCTCTTTCAGCTCATCCCTTCGAGCTAAAACGTCCCAACCCGCATTTGAGGTGAGAACATGCGGAGGATCAGGAACCAAAGTGACTTGTGCCGGACGCACTTCTTCTACCAGCAACAAAAATTCTTCAGAGGGATACCCTTCTATGTTAAATTCCGTTGTTAAGATGGGAGCCAGTTCCCGCACGTCGCTATAACGAATATGCCTCTCGTCCGGTCTCGGATGAACGGTTATTCCTTTTGCCCCGTAGCCCTCTATGCGTTTTGCTGCAAGTAGAAGGTCTGGAATTGATCCACCGCGTGCATTTCGCAGGGTGGCAATCTTATTGATGTTTACGCTTAAATGTATCAAGGGCTCAAAGATAATTCTACATATGTTTGCTTACGCCATGAAAGTTGAAGATTATATACAAACGGATTTACTACCCCTACAGTTTAACCAACGGGTAGATTTTGCATTGGGAATGATGGATGAGATGAAAGTCAGCCATTTGCCTTTATTAAATGGAGACATTTTTCTTGGTCTCGTCTCCGAAGAACAATTGAACGACGTTGAGGACGAAACCTGCACTTTATCCAATGCGAACATTTTCCCTTTTACAATCTTTATAGGAGTAGAGCGACCCATTCATGATTTGCTTCAAGTTTTTGCGAAAAGCGAGTATTCAATGGTTCCCGTTTTATCAACGGACGGATTGTATGCCGGATATATTTCGGCAACCAAAATGTGCAGAGAACTCGCAAAGATGTTGCAAGCAGACAAAGCTGGAGGAATTCTCATTTTTGAAATGGCAAAAGAAAATTACCATTTATCAGAAATTGCTCATTTACTAGAGACAGAAGATGTTCGGATTATAAACCTCATGACCATCCCGCTCGCTGAATCACAAGAAATGCAGATTATTATTAAGGTAGATACATTAGATCTTGCCCGCATAGTAAAGACCTTTTCTCGCTTCGAGTACAATGTGAAAGCTTCCCAATATGAGGACAGCATGGATTTAAATCAAAACGATCGCTACGAGTTGCTAATGAAATACCTCAATTTCTAATGAGAGTTGCTGTTTTTGGAAGAAGCTTTACACCTGAATCGAAACCCTACGCAGAGATGCTCTACAAGGTTTTGAATCAATTGAATTCAGAAATCTGTATTTATACAGGTTTATACAACTACCTGAAGGAATATTGCAACCTTCCACTTGAATTTGAAAGTCAGTTTTCCAATGCCGAAGAATTAAGAGCAAACCAGCCTGAGTTCTTAATTACTTTAGGGGGAGATGGAACCATTCTAGATGCCACCACTTACGTTCGCGACTCCGGTATTCCTATACTTGGGATTAACCTTGGAAGACTAGGGTTCTTAGCAAATATTGCGAAAAGCGAAGTGAAAAATGCCTTGTCGGAAATTCAGGCAGGAAAGTTCAAAATAATAGAACGCAGCCTAGTTCATATGAATTCCGATGCAGGCTTGGATATAGAATTCCCATTCGCATTAAACGAAGTAACTACCATTCGGAAGGACTCAACCGCTATGGTAACGGTATACTCTTATATCAATGGCGTTTTCCTAAATGCCTATTGGGCAGATGGACTAATTGTGGCCACACCTACAGGCAGTACAGGCTATTCTCTTAGCTGTGGAGGGCCTATCATTATGCCCGAAGCTCAAAATTTTGTGTTAACACCAATTGCTCCCCACAATCTAAATGTGCGTCCCTTCGTTATTCCTGATAACCAAGAAATCCAATTAAAGGTGGAAAGCCGCGAAGAGCATATTCTTATTTCATTAGACTCTAGGATCTATCGTGCGCCAAGAGGCACCGTTTTAAACCTTAAAAAGGCCGACTTTTTTATTCGGACTGTACAGCTAGAACAACAACCTTTCCCTAGCACATTGAGAAGCAAACTCTTTTGGGGAATAGATAGTCGGAACTAATTGAGAATAGGCATTTTCCAAAAACTTGAATTGGCTATATTTGCCCTCGTTTAAAATGAAGATACACCACCTCTTACGCCATATTACTTTCTTTTCTCTTGTTATTCTAGGAGGAATGCCATCTGGATATGCCCAAAATTCTGAAATAGGAATTCAATTAGGTGGAACCCATTTTCTTGGCGATGTTGGACCATACACGGTCTATCCACCTCAAGGTTACTTTGGTAGCGTTTTCTATCGCTATACCTTCCACCAGTATTATGCCCTTCGCGTAGAAGGAAGTATAGGGCAGATTGAGGCAAGTGATGCAAACAGTGCGAGAGGAGATCGATTTGAACGCAATTTGTCTTTCAGAAGCTCCATTTGGGATGCAAAGGCTCTTGTTGAGTTCAACTTTTTCCGGTTCGATCCAAGATCTAAAGATTATAATAAAACCTTCTACATCTTTGGTGGCTTTGGTTTAATGGGCTTTAATCCAGAAGCAGAATATGATGGCAAATGGGTTGGCTTAAGAGATCTAGGAACAGAAGGACAAGGAACGCCCTTATCAAGTCAGAACAAATACAATAGAACGGCTATTATTTATCCGTTCGGATTCGGATTTAAATATGCTTTCAATGAACACTGGCAAATCAACACTGAGTTTATGGCCATCAGCACTACCACTGATTTCCTAGACGATGTGAGTGGCGACTACGTAAATGCCAGTCAATTGGAGATTTTCCAAAATGAAATAGCCGCAGATCTATCAGATCGGGCACCCGTGCAAAGAGATAGGTCAGGCTATGCAAGGGGAAATGCAGAAACAAATGATTGGTATTTCTATACAGGCATTGGTTTGATCTGGAGGTTTACCAGTAAACGAGAGAAATGCGATAAATTCTGGGGGCGATAAATGGAGCAACTTTTAGATAAAAAAAGAATTCCTAAGCACCTAGCCATTATTATGGATGGCAATGGTAGATGGGCAAAAAAGAAAGGATTCTTGCGATCCTTAGGACATGAAAATGGTGTATCTGCACTGAGAAGAGTGGCTACCCGTTCTGCAGAATTAGGTGTTAAATACCTAACAGTCTATGCTTTTTCAACTGAAAATTGGAGCAGACCAAAAACAGAAATCGATGCTCTCATGAGTATCCTTGTATCTGCCTTGAAAAAGGAAATGTCAACCTTAATGGACAATGATATCCGACTTAAGGCCATTGGCAATACCGATTCTCTTCCAACGAGATGCAAGCGTGAACTCAAAGAAGTAATTGAGAAAACGGCAGCAAATGATCATATGACTTTGACCCTTGCCTTGAGTTACAGCTCCAAAACAGAGCTCGTTTCTTCTATAAAACAGATTGCCGAAGAGGTAAAAGCAGGGCGTTTACAACCCGAAGACATTACAGAAGAGCACGTAAACCAAGGTTTATACACATCGGATATGCCCGATCCTGAGCTACTTATACGAACAAGTGGTGAATATAGAATTAGCAATTATATGCTTTGGCAAATAGCCTATTCAGAGCTTTATTTTTGTCCCAAATTATGGCCCGACTTTAAAGAGGAGGACTTAGACCTTGCCATTATCGAATTTCAGCAACGTGAACGTCGCTACGGTAAGATCAGTGAACAAATAAATTCGTGAATCGAATCTTGAGATATTTACGCATCCTTCTCCTTTTGTTAAGCACCGCCTTTCTGTCGAATACGGTTTTAGCTCAGTCTACAAATGATATCGAGTTGATTCCAGGAGTGGAGTATGAGATCGGGGAAATCACAGTTCTCGGCGGTGGAAATTTAGATCAGTCCGTAATTATTCTTCTATCAGGATTGCAAGTAAATGATAAAGTTACTTTTCCGGGTCAAGAGATTAAGAATGCCATTCAAAAACTATGGGATCAACGCCTATTCGACGATGTATCTATCTATGTAAATCGAAAGATCGGCAAAACCGTTTTTCTTGAAATTCATCTCCGGGAACTGCCTAAGCTAAGCAAATACGGAATATTTGGAATTCGAAAAAGCAAGAAAGACAATGTTAGAGAAGAGATTAAACTATCTCGTGGGCTCATTGTAACAGACAATCTCATTATTAATACAGAGAATAAAATCCGAAATTACTATCGCGATAAAGGCTATTTAGATGCTACAATTCAAATTGAGCAAATCAGAGATACAACCTTAAACAATGCGGTTACTCTCAATATTTACATCAATGAGGGTGAGCGCGTAAAGATTAAAGACATTCGCTTTAAAGGAAACAACAACATCAGCGATAAAAAGCTGCGCAAGGCGATGAAAGAGACTAAGCGCAAAAGACTTTGGACCATTTTCAAGAGTTCCAAACTGATAAAAGAGGAGTATAAGGCAGACAAACAGAAGATTATTGAGCAATACAATCAGAACGGATATCGAGATGCGCGTATTGTCCGCGATACGGTCTATCGCGTTTCGAAAGATCGGATTAACATCGACCTTGAAATAGAGGAAGGAAGGCAGTATTATTTCGGAAGCATTGACTGGCTGGGAAATACAAAATACCCCAATGAGGTTCTAGATAAAATTACCCGCATTCGCAAAGGAGATATTTACGATGCCAAATTATTGCAGGAGCGCCTTTTCTTCGATCAGAATGGAAATGATATTACATCCCTTTACCTAGATAATGGTTATTTGTTCTTCAACGTAAATCCAGTTGAAGTCCGTGTTGATGGCGATACCATCCATTATGAAATGCGTATGCGGGAAGGTAGACAGGCCACCATTAATAAGGTTTCTGTAAGCGGCAATGATCGTACAAACGACCACGTCGTCATGCGTGAACTCCGGACCCGTCCAGGAGAACTATTTAGTCGATCTGACATTCAAAGAAGTTTGAGAGAGCTCTCGCAACTTGGGTATTTCGATCCAGCTAACTTAGAACCTGTTGTTCAACCCAATCCCGAAACCGGGACAGTAGATATTGAATATAAAGTAGTTGAAAAGTCGACTAGCCAACTTGAGTTACAAGGAGGATGGGGAGGAAATAGAATTGTTGGAACCCTTGGTCTTAGTTTCAATAATTTCTCTGCGAGAAGTGTTTTCGATAAGAAATCTTGGAAACCTCTTCCATCTGGAGATGGACAGACCATAAGCTTAAGAGCTCAAACAAATGGACGCTTCTTCCAATCGTATAGCTTCTCCTTTACAGAACCATGGCTGGGTGGGAAAAAGCCAAATTCATTAACCTTCTCGATTTTTCATAATATTCAGTCAAATGGTTTAGCCAGTAGAGATGCCGGATATCGATCTTTAAAAATCACTTCTATCTCATTAGGCTTAGGTAAGCGTTTAAAGTGGCCCGATGACTACTTCACCTTATATACAGCCGTTGAGTATCAGATATTTAATATGAATCAGTATCAGACTGGTTTCTTGAGTTTCACAGATGGTGTTTCCAATTCATTGAATTTCAAGTTCGTTCTAGGAAGGAATAATACCGATGTTCCCATCTTCCCAACCAAAGGTTCCAATTTGGCATTAACCTTAGAAATTACGCCTCCGTTTAGTACTTTAAGTGGAAAAGACTTTGCGGGTCTACCCGATTCTGAAAAGTTTAATTGGATTGAGTACCACAAATGGAAATTCAACGGAGATTGGTTTGCAGAACTAGCGAAGAACTTTGTTCTCCGTAGCCACATGGAATTCGGAATATTGGGCTTCTACAACGATGATATTGGTCTTCCGCCTTTTGAAAGATTTTATGTTGGAGGCGATGGATTGCAAAACTTTGTAATTGATGGAAGGGAGATTATTGGCTTAAGAGGATATCCAAACAATTCACTTTCGAGTAATATAGGCGACCCGCTTTACAATAAATTCATCTTTGAACTTCGTTACCTCATTTCTCCCAATCCTCAGGCTCAGGTATTTGCCCTTGCCTTTGCTGAAGGAGGAGATAGCTACCGAAATTTCGAAACCTTTAATCCATTCCTATTAAAGAGATCTTTGGGAGGAGGAGTGCGCATATTTATGCCCATGTTTGGACTACTTGGTATAGACTTTGGATATGGATTTGACCCTATACCGGGTGCTGTAAATCCAAGTGGTTGGAATACGCACTTTATCATTGGACAACAGTTCTAAAATCCCAGAATAATGAAGAATTTCAAAGCTTTACTGCTTACTTTCGCTGTCATTTTTTCTATTGCCTCGAATGCACAGCGCCTAGCATATGTGGACAGCCAACAGATTTTAAGCAAGATTCCAGAATATGCGCAAGCACAAGGCCAACTTGATAATATGGCCAAAACTTGGGAATCTGAAGTTTCAAAACTAAGGGCCGAAATTGATGTGATGGAGAAAGAATATCAAGCAGAAAAAGTGCTTCTAACTCCGAAATTACAAGAAGAAAAAGAGCTAGAGCTTGATTTAAAGAGAAAAGCGGCACTAGAATTGCAAAGAAAGTATTTCGGTCCTGATGGTGAGCTCTTTAAAAAAAGGCAAGAGCTTATAAAGCCAATTCAAGATCAGATATTCAATGCTGTTCAAGATGTGGCTACAAAAAGGAAATATGATATGGTTTTCGATAAGTCAGGAGCCATTACCTTGCTTTATGTGAAGACTTCACTTGATATCAGTGATGAAGTGTTAGAAACAATGGGATATTAAATTTTAGAAAGAGAAATGAAAATGAAAAGAGTACTAATTGCTATCGCCCTTGTTTTTGGGATAACGGCAAATGCACAAAGTAAAGTTGGACATGTAAATCTTGAGGCTGTTATTCAAGCAATGCCGGAGACAAAGGCAGCTGAAGCCAAGCTAGAGATTTATGCTGAGCAGTTGAATAAAGATCTTCAAGATATGTACGTTGAATATCAAAATAGACTGAAGACTTTTCAAGAAGCCGAAACAGGAATGACGAAACTCAATCGTGAATCTAAAGTGAAAGAGCTTCAAGAATTACAACAGCGTATTCAAGAGTATGAGCAGAATATGGCAGTGGACTATCAAGGGAAACAAGCTGAAATGCTCAAGCCCATCATTGACCAAGTTCAAACGGTCATCGACGAGGTAACCAAGGCCCAAAAGATGGAATATGTTATTGACAGCTCAGAGTCAAAGAGAATCCTTCTTTCTGTAAATGGCGGAAATGACCTCACTCCATTGGTGAAAACCAAATTGGGTATTCAATAGAACGAGCAACAAATTAAGCTCAGATGCAGCGCCCCATTGGTATTTTCGATTCAGGCATAGGTGGACTAACAGTAGCCTCCGCCATTCAGCAATCGATGCCCGGTGAGGCGCTGTTGTATTTTGGAGATACCGCTCATATGCCCTATGGCGATAAATCAGATGATGCAATTCGTTACTATTGTATTCGCGTTGTTCAGTTTCTGATGAAACAGAATGCCAAAGCCATCGTGATAGCATGCAATACAGCTTCTTCCATCGCTTATAAGGTAGTGGTCGATTTTGTAGATGGAAAGATTCCTGTAATTAACGTTATTGATCCTGTAGTAGATTGGATCACTGAGAATCATGCAGACGGTCGAATCGGAGTAATTGGTACAAAAGGGACTATCCGGAGCGGAGTTTATGAGCGATTGATTCTTGAAAAATGCCCGCAAGCAGATGTGCGCTCTCTTGCCACACCCTTATTGGCACCCATGATTGAAGAAGGCTTTTTCAATAACACTATTAGTGCAAGCGTTCTCAATTCATATTTATCAAATAGACGACTGCAGAAGATCAATATTTTGGTTCTTGCCTGCACACATTATCCTTTAATAAAGGCAGAAATTGAACAATTCTACCAAGGCAAAACTGTAATTGTAGATTCTGCTGGTTTAGTTGCACAGCATACCAAAGAAGTACTTGCATCTCAAAATCTACTCAATCCTTTAAGAAGGCCTCGGCATCATTTTTATGTTTCAGATTATACCCAAGCCTTTGAAAAAAGCGCAAAAATGTTCTTCGGCAATAGAGTCAATCTCATTGAATCTAATTTCTGGGGATAACTATTCCTCCTTAAACCAAGAAGAATACATCACATAATTATTGGCAATTCTGCTGATCTCTCCTTCAAATAATTCAGGATCTACTTCCTTTACCTTTTTAGCTGGAACGCCAGCATAAACGCTACCGCTTTTTACATGGGTACCTTCAAGTACAACTGCACCTGCCGCAATAATACTTTTAGACTCAATTATACATCCATCCATAACAATGGCTCCCATACCAATTAGAACATAGTCTTCAACGGTACAGCCATGCACCATCGCACCATGCCCAATAGACACAAAGTTGCCTATGTTCGTTGCGTGCTTCTGATACGTACAATGAATAACTGCATTGTCTTGAATATTCACTTGATCGCCAATACGGATAGAGTTTACATCCCCTCGTATTACCGCATTGAACCAAACACTGCATCGATCACCCATATAAACATCTCCAACAATTGTTGCGTTTTCTGATAAATAGCAGTCTTCACCCATTTTGGGTGTTTTCCCTTTTACTTCTTTTATTAATGCCATAGCTTAGGTGTTACCTTTGTCAAAAGTCTGTTTTTTTCATGGAGAACATCAAAATTGCCGTAACAATTTACGCCGAAAGCACCCCGAACCCCGCTGTAATGAAATTTGTAGCAAACAAAATGATCATTGAGGGCGATGCACTTGAATACAAGAATATAGAAGAAGCCAAAGCTTCACCCCTTGCATATCAGCTCTTTCACTTTCCGTTTATAAAGGAAGTATTTATTTCTGGAAATTTTATTGCACTCGCAAAGTTCGATGTAATCGTTTGGGAAGAAGTCTCTGCAGAATTGCGTGAATTCGTGCGTAATTGGCTGCACGAAGGGAAAAAAGTAGTAGACGAAAGCTTTCCTATTGAGACAGAAGCTCCGATCATTCAAAACAAAGAGAAAAAGGTAGTTCTCCCTCAATTTGAATCATTGGGCGAGATTGAGCAGCGTATCGTTCAAATTCTAGATGAATATGTTGCCCCTGCCGTATCTGCGGATGGCGGTATGATTCGGTTTATTTCTTACGAAGATAAAATCGTCCGCGTTTTGCTTCAAGGAGCATGCAGTGGCTGTCCATCTTCAACGGCAACTTTAAAACAAGGAATTTCAGGATTGCTGCAAAAAATGTTGCCAACACTCGTTTCGGATGTTCAAGCCGTGAATGGCTAATAAATGATCGATACACATTGTCATTTATACCTCGATGCGTTTGATGTAGATCGCTCAGAAATAGAGTTGGCTGCTAAAAATATTGGAATAGAGCACATCCTTTTACCGAATATAGATGTAGACTCAATAGATTCATTGTTGAACTTGAGTAGAAGTAATACCAAATTCTATAAGGCAATGATGGGACTTCATCCGTGTTCTGTTCAACCAACCGACTATAGAGAACAGCTAGACCATATAAAGAATGTCCTTTATGACAATCCAGCAGAATTTTGTGCTATTGGAGAAATTGGACTAGACCTATATTGGGATAAAACCACCTTAGACATTCAACAACAGGCTTTTGAAGAACAAATTGTTTGGGCAAAAGATTTAGATTTACCCATTGCTATTCACGTTAGAGATGCCTTTGAACCTTTGTTTGAAGTCTTAGATTCGTGTTATGATACTAAGCTCAAAGGCGTTTTTCACTGCTTTAGTGGTACACTTGAGCAAGCCAATAAGGCACTGGATTATGCTGGCTTTTACTTGGGAATTGGCGGTGTACTCACCTTTAAGAATGGAGGTTTAGATAAGTTCATTCATACCCTTCCCTTAGAAAGACTTATGCTAGAAACAGATAGTCCGTATTTGGCCCCTGCTCCAAACAGAGGAAAGCGAAATGAGCCTTCGTATTTGAGTTTTGTTCTAAGCAAATTGGCAGATTCATTCAACTTAGAAGAAGATTATCTTAGATCTAAGACCTCCGAAAATGCGCGAAGACTATTTTCACTTTGAAACAACATAAACAACACATTCTCATTATTTACACGGGCGGAACCATTGGAATGGCTACAGATCCAGATTCAGGGGTGCTTCGAGCTTATGACCTTGAATCCCTCATGAATGGTGTTCCGGAACTAAGTAGATTCCCATGCGATTTCGATTTTATCAGCTTTAATTATCCCATCGACTCTTCGGATATGAATGTCCAATGTTGGCAACAACTAGGAAAATGGATTGCCGAGAGTTACTATGATTATGATGGATTTGTTGTCTTACATGGATCGGATACCATGGCATTTACAGCTTCCATTCTCAGTTTTATGCTTCAAGGATTAAACAAACCCGTTATCCTTACAGGATCTCAATTACCCATCGGGGTGATGAGGTCAGATGCGCGCGAAAATCTAATCACAAGTATAGAGATTGCATTGAGCCGTTGGCCAGATGGCAGGCCAAGAGTACCGGAAGTAGCGGTATATTTTGAGTACGATTTATACAGAGGAAATCGGGTTTTTAAAGATAATGCTGAAGATTTTGAAGCCTTCCGTTCACCGAATTATTCAAAACTTGCAGAAGTAGGTGTTCAGATAAAATTCAATGATGAAGCTATTCTTAAACCAATTGAAGGAAGCTTTCGTTTTTTTCCGGAATTGGATAATAATGTAAACGTTGTTTATTTATTTCCAGGCATAACACCACTACAGCTTCGACATTCCATTGTTTCTAACCCTTGCAAAGTGCATCTAATTCTGAGTTTTGGAGCTGGAAATGTTCCTTCAGATGAAGAATTCGTTGCGATTTATAAGGAAGCTGTGGATACTGGCAACTCCATTTTTAACGTTACTCAGTGTAGGATTGGAAGTGTAAGGCAAGGTTTGTACGCCGCCAGTCTTGCGCTAAAGGAGATGGGGGTTGTGAGTGGATCTGACATTACTATTGAAGCAGCCCTTGCCAAATTAATGCATCTCATGGGCAAAGGACTTAAAAATCAAGCCTTAAAGAAAGCATTTATAAATCCTATCAGCGGAGAGATGAAGGGCATTGAATTTTTGTAACTTGCCGCGCCTTTGGTCTGGAAATAGACAGCTTATTGGTGAATGGGAGAGGTGGCCGAGTGGTCGATGGCGCACGCCTGGAAAGTGTGTATACCCCGAAAGGGTATCGCGGGTTCGAATCCCGCCCTCTCCGCATTGAAGTTCTTATTATTTTTAGCCTCAGAAGTAAAACAAAAACAAACCCAAAAAAACCTATGAACAAGGTATTGTCCATTTTTGCCCTTTCGGCTCTGCTTTTAAGCAGTCCAATTGCTGCATTTGCGCAAGACGAAACATCGTCAGACACCACAGAACAGACAGAATACAGTTCTGAATCTGAAGGTACTCAAGAAGTAGCAGCTGAAGAGCCTCAAACAACAACTGAATCCAGCGCTGCTAGCGTTGAAGAGGTTGAGGTTGAGGTTGAAAAAGGCTTCCAACAAATTATTAAAGAGAAATTCATTCAGGGAGGACCTGAGTTTATGGGTATCGTACTCATTGCTCTGATTCTTGGTTTGGCGCTTTGTATTGAGCGTATCATCTATCTCAATCTAGCCACAACTAATAACGATAAGTTATTAGATCAAGTGGAGGAAGCTCTAAGCAGCGGCGGCGTTGATGCTGCAAAAGAAGTATGTCGCAATACTCGAGGTCCGGTTGCAAGTATATTCTACCAAGGTTTAGATCGAATGGATGAAGGCATTGAAATGGTTGAGAAATCAATTGTTTCATATGGTTCCGTTCAAATGGGACAGATGGAAAGAGGAATCTCTTGGATTTCTTTATTTATCGCTTTGGCTCCTATGCTTGGTTTCATGGGAACTGTAATAGGAATGATTTCTGCCTTCGATGCGATTGAAGCAGCTGGAGATATTAGTCCATCACTCGTAGCTGGTGGTATTAAGGTAGCACTTTTGACAACTGTATTTGGTTTGATCGTAGCTATGATTCTGCAGGTTTTCTACAACTACATCATTTCAAAAGTAGATTCAATAGTCAACTCTATGGAAGATGCTTCCATCAGTCTTGTAGATCTTCTTTACAAACACAAAAAGTAAACCAATCATGAACATTAACCAGATAGTACGCATTGGATCCTTCGTCCTTATGGGACTAGGAGTCATTATGCTGGTGTTGGTTCTAATGAATGGAGAGCAAGCAGTTGGTCCATTTCTAGCTTTTGGAAACGGATTAACAATCGTCACCGTAATTATAGCCATCGTCTTTTCAATCTTGAATGTTTTCAAGAATACAAAACAAGCACGCAGCGCCATTGTTGGATTTGGTGCTCTTGTTGTAGTTATGCTTTTAGCTTATATTATTTCTTCAGGTGCAGACTTCAATACCTTCAAAGGATTTGAGGTGACAGAAGGAACAAGTAGAATGGTAAGTACAGGTCTCAACACCTTTTACATTTTCTTTTTCTTGGCCATTGGCAGTGTCCTCTTTGCAGAAGTAGGTAAAATTTTCAAATAGTATACTATGGCAAGAAGAGAAGCACCCGAAATCAATGCAGGATCGATGGCAGACATCGCATTCCTGTTGCTGATCTTCTTCCTCGTTACCACAACGATGGATGTTGATAAAGGGATCAGCAGGAAACTTCCTCCCATTATTGAGGATTTTGTTGAACCACCTCCTCCTATTAAACAGAAGAATCTGTTTACGGTATTGGTGAATTCAAGCGATGATATCTTAGTGAGCTTTGGTAGATCTGGAGCGGGTACTGATAATAGAGAAGAACGTTATGTTCAGGCCATTGAAGTACGTGATCTAGCGAAGGTTTTCATTTCAAATTTTGGTAAAGACCCATCTTCGTCTGACAATCCGCAAAAAGCAGTTATCTCATTGCAGAACGACCGAGGAACTTCTTACGAGATGTTTATCGCCATTCAAAATGAGCTTACCGCTGCGTTTACAGAGTTGAGAAATGAAGAAGCTATGAATAGACATAGTAAAAAGTATAAGGAATTAACTAAGAGCCAGGCGGATGAGATTAAGGATTTATATCCTCAAAAGATCTCAGAAGCAGAACCTGTAAATCTTGGAGGATAATGTCGAAGTTTAAACGAAAAGGTAAAGGCGGAACGCCAGGAATATCAACCGCGTCACTTCCTGACATTGTATTTATGTTGCTGTTTTTCTTCATGGTTACAACCACTATGAGAGAGGTAGATCTAAAAGTTAAGAATACCAAACCAAACGCAACTGAGATTCAAAAACTTGAAAGAAAGTCTTTGGTAGCTTATGTTTATGTTGGTTCGCCTAAAGATCGCCTGGCAACTCAGTTCGGAACAGAGCCAAGAATTCAGTTAAATGACGCTTTTGCGAAGCTGAGTGATATTGGTCAATGGGTTGAAACTGAAAGAGAAGAAAGAATGGAGGCTGAACGCCCCTTGCTTACTATTTCCATTAAAGCCGACAAGAAAGTTAAGATGGGATTAATCAGCGATTTAAAGCAAGAGTTGAGAAAGGCTCAAGCTTTAAAAATTAATTATTCTGCTACTCCAGGAGAAATATTTGGAGGGAAGAAAAAATAAAAAACATACTTTTTTAAAGCCGACTAATGCAAATTAGTCGGCTTTTTTTATTTCATTATTTCAACACTAGATTGAATGCATTACACATCTATTCTCCAGTTTTCTCTTTGCAAACAGAATAGAAAAAGAGATTTTGCATTAGCCCTTTGATTTCAAATAATCATGTTTTGAGTGCCTCCAGAATTGAAACCTATCAAAAGGAAGTGGCTGACTTTCAATATTTTTCTTAACTTAGAATGGATTCTTTCAAAATCAAAAACATGAATGCAACACATATCCACCTTCTTTTTAATCACGTTCCTGTATTGGGTTCAATTTTTGGACTTATTATATTGTCGTTCGGTCTTTTTGGAGCAAAGATGATTTTAAGGCGCACTAGCTACTATATATTCATCGTTGTGGCCCTTTTCACCCTTCCCGTATACTTTTCCGGCGAGGGAGCAGAAGAGGTTGTAGAAAATATAGCTGGTGTTTCTCATGCCTATATTGAAGAGCATGAGGATTTAGGAAATGTCTCCCTATACCTCATGTTACTAACTGGCGCAATAAGTATTATAGCATTACGGGCTGGAGCAAAAAGTCAAAAGAAAGGAGAACTCTATGCTAAAATTCTACTAGTCGTAGGCTTAATCAGCTTCACTACGATTGCAATTACCGCGGGCCATGGAGGAAAAATAAGACATAGCGAAATACGCGGCGAACAAATACAATCTGTTCTAAGCGATCATTCCGAATAGCTCTCCTTATTGGCATTAAGAGCAACTAACCTCTTGCGATATAAGAAAATTGCAGTTATTACAACCATTAGGGCTATTGTATACTGCCACAAAGGCATTGAACCTTGATTTTCCAAGGCTTCTTGGATCGACATTCCACTGCTACGAACTTGTAATAAAACAAATAGGTTATTTGTGAAGTGAGCTAAAATCGGAAACCACAAGCTTTTGGATGTTTGCTTTATCCAACCTAAAAGCCATCCAAAAGAGGCCAATCCAAGAAAATTCAATCCTTGCCAATGCGTCAAGCTGAAAAGAAGGGCTGTTATTATTATGGACCAATGAATATTGAATTTGCGCTTTAATTCTTCCTGTAAAACCCCTCGAAAGAAATATTCTTCGGCTAAGGCAGGTAAAAAAGCAATGATGATCGTCGTTAAAAGATCTTCTATAATGCTGTTTGAAGTTAAGAAAACAGCCATCTGTTGTGCTGTTTCCTTCTGTTGATCTAAAAGATAGGAAATCCAATGTGATGGAAATATGGCCTCAAACGCAATAAAGTTTAAACGAACAATTGCATCTACAATCCATCCAAACCCTAAAACCCCAACCATAACGATCAAGGCCAATCTGAGATCTACCGCTGATTTATCTCCTGAATAGATAGGATCAGCACTTTTCGAGATCCGTACAAAAACAGCAGGACCTATTATGAACATACCCGTTATCAAGAAGAACTGCAACATTCTGAAAGCATTCCTGATATCCATCCTTCCACTCTGGATTCCTTCTTGCATATCAAGATCTATTGGAGATATTCCATAAATCAACTGAATAAGGCCAAAAGCAATGATCTCAAAGAAAAGACCAAATCCCAGCATAATGAGCAGCAAGAACAATAACCGAATTATAAGAGATTTTTCCGCAAGAATTCCAGGAGTAGTATTCAAAAGACAGTATTGATGTAATTTTGCGAAGATATGGTCAAGATTGACAACATAGAACTTCCCGACTTCCCTCTACTTCTTGCGCCAATGGAAGATGTGAGCGATCCGCCTTTTAGAAGACTCTGCAAGGAAAATGGAGCTGATTTAATGTATACTGAATTCATTTCTTCAGAAGGACTCATTAGAGACGCTGCAAAGAGCATAAAGAAGCTAGATATTTTTGAATATGAGCGTCCAATTGGAATTCAAATATTTGGAAATGAACTGGAAAGCATGGAACAAGCCACTGAAATTGTAACACAAGCTAAGCCAGATATACTGGACATCAACTACGGCTGTCCTGTGCATAAAGTTGCATGTAAGGGTGCGGGTGCAGGCATCTTACAAGATATCCCTAAAATGGTGCGGCTTACTGAGGCTATAGTGAAGTCCACGCATTTACCCGTTACTGTAAAAACGCGTCTTGGATGGAGTGAGGACACGAAATACATTGTTGAAGTTGCCGAACGCTTGCAAGACGTGGGCATTAAAGCGATCAGTATTCATGGCAGAACAAGACAGCAAATGTATAAAGGAGAAGCGGACTGGACTTTAATTGGTGCCGTTAAAAACAATCCAAGGATAAATATTCCTGTCTTTGGAAATGGAGATATCAACAGTCCTGAAAAGGCAGTGGAGTACAAAAATCGCTATGGAGTTGATGGAGTCATGATTGGACGTGCGACAATCGGCTATCCATGGTTCTTTCGCGAGCTTAAACATTTCATTAAGACTGGAGAGCATTGCGCACCTCCCACCCTAGAAGAAAGAATTGAAGTGGCACGTAGACATCTCCAATTATCAGTTGAATGGAAGGGAGAACGAACAGGAGTTGTTGAAACTCGGAGGCATTATGCTAATTACTTCAAAGGAATACCTGATTTCAAGGAGTTTCGCACCAAGTTGGTCACCACAGATAGTTCAGAAGGTGTTTTCTCGATCCTCGATGAAATTGGTCATCAATTCTTAATCGTGGTTTGAGCAAAATTGGGAACGCCCCTGCTGCCCCACCAACTCGAAGCCCCTCCCAAGCCTAAAAGTGTCAACAGCACTAGGAATACGTCCTTATAGACCAACCTTACAGGGTATGATTCTACAGCATAGCCTTGACCTAATTGTATAAATCCATATTCAGACTGTAACCATACTAGGGTAATTCCACCTATAATTCCAATTGTACCTCCTAGTAACGTCAGTTGAAGTCCGCGAATGAAAAAAACTCTTTGGAGTCTTTTTCTACTCATTCCCAAGGACCATAGGGTGAATAAATTCTGTCTCTTCTCAACCATGCTAATAGCTAAGGCACCTAGAATCGTAAAACAAGCAATGCCCAGCGTTAATGCCAGAATTAAGTAGGTCATTAATCCTTCGCTTTTCAATACCTTAAAAACACTTTTCTGCTGCTGGTCACGGTTTAAAACTTCAAATGCACTTCCAAACTTCGATTGCAACTTTTTTTGAACCTCAGTTAAACTATACTCTGAATCAATTGCAATCTCTATTGCACTCAGATTATTTTGCTGATCGTTGAGCTCTTGGGCAAACCACAATGGAACAAAAGCGTAGGCATTATCAAATTCAGGTTGAATGGAAAATACAGCGGTGGGCGAAATCCGTTTTGTTTTATATACACTAGACCAATCGCTAACACTTGGAATTCCTTTAGAGGGAACAAATAGTTGTATGGGTTGAGGCTGCTCAGAAAAATAGACTTCTAATTTATAGGCCAAACCTATGCCGATAAGCATTTCCTCCCTTTTCGGATTAAAATCTCCTATTCGGATTCCTTCTTCTATCTTATTTACTTTTAGAAAACTAGAATCTACCCCTTTCAACCTAGCCACTATTTCTTTCTCTCCATACCGGAAAAATGCCTTTTCCTCAAGAATAAAGGAAACCGCCGTTATACCAGCTGTATTAAGAATTTCTTCTTTTGAAAACTGATTCTGTAAAAAATACTTTCCCTCTTTGGGTACAACTTTTATATCTGAATCAAACTGGGCATAAAAGGAACGAATAAGATCCTCCAAACCATTAAATGCAGACAAAACAGTAAGTAAAGCCATGGACCCTACGGCCACCCCGATAATTGAAATCCGTTGAATGTTGTGAACTTGCCCCTTTAATCTTTTTGATTGAAGATATCTTTTTGCAATAAATGCAACTGCGTTCACAGAATAGGATTTTCACCCTCGCCTCTTAATAGACGATCAATATTCGCTTCATAGTCTAATGAATCGTCTAAATAATAGTTCAATTCCGGCATTTTTCGAAGCTGGTGTCTTGTTCTATTTGCTAATTCCGATTTAATCTCTGACGCGTTTTTGCGCAAAATATCCATTGCTATTTCTTTCTCTTTTAAAGGGAAAAGACTAACATAAACGCGAGCTACCGAGAGGTCTGGGCTCACCCTTACACGAGTAACACTCATAAGCGTTCCTCTGAAATATTTCTTTGCAAAACCAATAAAAATCTGAGCCAAGTCTTGCTCAAGCAAACTCGACACTCTTTTGAGGCGTTCTGATTCCATAGATTACAAAGATAATCAATCCCTCACCCACGTATCTTTGCAAGGTGAATCCATTTTGGCGAATAAGAGAATTTCTCCAGCCCTACCGCAGCAATCTCGTCTTAAACGTTGTTTTCAACCTTTTTGGCGTTTTATTTTCATTATTTTCCATCGGACTAATTGTTCCTGCACTAGAAATTATTCTAGGAAAGGATCCATATGAAATGATAGATCTTAGTGATTCTACTCTTTTTAGTTCCCTCAAAAACAGCTTCTATGAAGCTATGGGAAGTTTTACCGAAGAATACGGTCAATCGGGGGCATTAATTTTTGTGTCTCTTTGGGTAATTATTGCCTTTTTTCTTAAGAATTTATCCAAATATTTTGCCCTTTATTCAGTTGCCCCGCTTCGCAACGGAATTGTTAGAGATATAAGGGTGGCGCTTCATGATAAAATTCTTGCTCTGCCTATTGCCTATTTCTCAGAAAAGAGAAAAGGAGATATCGTTTCTCGAATGACTGGAGATCTTAAAGAGATCGAATGGTCCGTTACAATGGTAATTGAGGTGATCTTTCGAGAACCTATTATGATTATTGGATCATTGGCAATACTCTTTTATATGAGTACTCCTCTTACCCTATTTGTTCTTGTGTTGCTTCCTATAGTAAGCTTTGTAGTAACAGCAATAGGAAAGAGTTTAAAAAAGTCTTCTGGCAAAGCCCAAGAAAGGATGGGACAAGTGTTAGCTAGTGCTGAAGAAACTTTAGGTGGATTGAAAATTCTCAAAGCCTTTAATGCTGAAACCATTAAATCTCGAAAATTCAAGGAGGAGAATGACATTCATTTTAGATTAATGAATCGAGTATTGCGAAGAAACGATCTTGCATCTCCTGTTTCAGAGACCCTTGGAACTTGGGTTATGGCTCTTGTCATTTGGTTTGGAGGAAATGAAGTTTTAAAATCAGATGACTTTGGTGCTGAGCAGTTTATAGGTTATATACTCTTTTTCTATCAAATTATTGGTCCCTCCAAATCCCTTTCGAAAGCGAGTTACCTCATTCAAAGAGGAAAGGCATCTGCGGAGCGCATTTTTGAAATACTCGATGAGCCTAATCCCATTCGTGACATTGCTAAACCCACTGCTCTCAAAGAATTCAAGCATTCTGTTCTATTTAGAGATGTCTCCTTTGGCTACGGTGAAAAAGTAATTTTAAAAGGACTCAATTTTGAATTAAAGAGAGGAGAAACACTGGCATTGGTAGGGCAAAGCGGAAGCGGTAAGACAACTATAGCCAATCTATTGCCTCGGTTCTATGATATACAGAAAGGCAGTATTGAAGTAGATGGTCACAATATTAAGGAACTGAAACTGCATGATTTGAGAGGGTTTATGGGAATCGTCAGTCAAGAATCTATATTGTTTCATGGCACTGTTATCGAAAACATAGCTCTCGGAAAACCCACGGCTAGTTTAGAAGAAATTCAAGCGGCTGCTAGAGTTGCAAATGCACATGAATTTATATTAGGCCTAGAAAACGGATACGAAACCAACATTGGCGACACTGGTGGGAAATTAAGTGGAGGACAAAGACAACGCTTAGCGATAGCCCGAGCTGTTCTTGCGAACCCGCCTATCTTAATTCTTGACGAAGCTACTTCGGCATTGGATACTGAGTCAGAACAACTAGTACAGCAAGCATTAACGAACTTGATGAAAAATAGAACTTCTTTGGTGATCGCCCATAGATTAACAACCATTCAGCATGCCAATCAGATTTTGGTTATGGATGAAGGAAAAATAGTTGAAAGAGGATCGCATAACGAGTTGCTGGAAGTGAATGGCGTATATGCCAAACTTTGTCTAATGCAAAGCTTTAGTTGATGGACAAAATAGAACATTTAGGAATCGCAGTCAGTGATTTGGGTGAAGCCATTCCTCTTTATGAGTCCTTGTTAAACACCCCTTGCTACAAGATGGAGGAAGTTGAAAGAGAAGGAGTTAAAACAGCTTTCTTTCAAAGCGGACCTAATAAAATTGAACTCCTCGAAGCCACAAACGAAGACTCCCCAATAGCGAAATTCATAGCAAAAAAAGGAGAGGGAATCCACCATATTGCCTTTGCCGTTTCAGATATAAAATCTGAAATGAAAAGGCTCAAGGAGGCTGGATTTCAATTATTAAGTGACGAACCCAAATTGGGTGCTGACAACAAATGGGTGGCTTTTATTCATCCAAAAAGCACAAAGGGGGTGCTACTTGAACTTTGCCAAGAACGCGACTAATAATCTCTACTTCCTCGCTTGCTTTGAGACAGAGGATTGGCTGTATCCTCCAAATGTTGATTTCTGTTCTTAAAAGTATCACACGCAAGATAGAACGCTTCTATTAGAGACAATTCACTTGCCTCATTTTTACCTGCGATATCAAAGGCAGTTCCGTGATCGGGGGATGTTCTGATATACTTCATTCCGGATGTGAAATTAACCCCTCGATGAAAATCCAGTGCTTTAAAAGGAATAAGCCCTTGATCATGATACATAGCTACAACTCCATCAAATTGTTTTGGAAGTTCTGAACCAAAGAAACCATCTGGAGAATACGGTCCAAATGCTAAAATTCCTTGAGCAAAAGCTCTTTCTGTAGCGGGCCGGATAATCTCAATTTCTTCTTTTCCCAAAATGCCAGAATCTCCGTTATGAGGGTTTAGACCCAGAATCGCTATTCTCGGTCTTTCTAATCCGAAGTCTTGTTTAAGTGCCTTATTTAGCGACTGAATACGCTTCATAATTAATTCAACCGTAAGGCTAGATGAAACGTCTTTTAGCGGTATGTGGCCCGTTACTAGCGCAACCTTTAAGCTTTCTGAGCAAAGTATCATTAAGGCATCATCAGAACCAAAACGTTCTGCCAGATATCCCGTATAGCCTGTGAAATTTGGTAGTTTTTGAGCAACCAATGATTTGTCTAAAGGAAGAGTAACCAATACATCTATCTCTCCCTTGTCTAGCGCTTCGCAAGCTGCATCTAACGATTTAATAGCGTATTCCGCAACATCGGGATTTGATTTCCCTGGCTCAATTCGAACATCGTCTTGCCAAGTTTGAAAAATATTTAAGGTGTTTTGCCTTAAATCACTCAATTTTCGAGTGGCAAAAGGGTTGAAATCTTGCATATTGAGAAGCTTCCGATAAAAAGAGACTATACGTGAAGATCCGAAGAGTACCGGGGTGAAATGTTCAAAAATGCGATCGTCTGCAAAGGCTTTGAGAAGCACTTCTAATCCTATTCCATTTGCGTCACCAAGTGTTATCCCAACTCTGATTTTTTCGTTCATGATCTATTCTTTAAAAAATCAAAAAGTAGACGCACTCCCACTGCCGTACCACCTCTTGTTCTATATTTTTCTGTAGTGGCTAAAAATGCGGGTCCGGCAATGTCTAAATGAATAAATGGATAGTTTGTAAAATGCTCTAAAAATTTACCAGCCGTAATTGCGCCAGCTTCTTTTCCGCCAATATTCTTCAGATCGGCTATTGGGCTTTTCAAAAGATCCTTATAGTCATCCCAAAAAGGGAAAACAGCAATTCTTTCATGCACTCTTGATCCACTCTCTTCCAACTTGGTCATAAGTTTCGAATCGGCATTGCCCATCGCTACAATTCCCTTTGTACCAATGGCTGCAGCTGCAGAGCCAGTAAGTGTGGCAAGATTTATTACAAACTCAGGGTCGTACTTTTTAGCATAGCTTAGAGCATCAGCAAGAATCATTCGTCCTTCTGCATCGGTGTTCAGAACTTCAACCGTCGTTCCATCGTACATTTTAATGATATCTCCAGGAGTATAAGCATTGCCCCCAGGTCGGTTGTCTGTTGCTGGAATTAAACCAATGATGTGTAATGGTAGATTATTCCGAGATGCGGTAATAAAAGCGCCTGCAACTGCCGCTGCGCCCCCCATATCACTCTTCATACAATCCATAGAACCAGCAGTGGGCTTGAGGCTTAATCCCCCTGTATCATAAACCACTCCTTTACCTACTAAGACGATCGGTTTTTCATTGATGCAATTGGCGGGCTTCCACTCAAGAATACTAAAGCTAGGCGGATCTACACTTCCAAAATTTACGGCTAGAATTCCACCCATTTTGAGTGATTCAATTTTCCTTTTGTTCAAAATCTCCACCGAAAAACCACATTCATCACCCTTGGCTTTTATTTCTTCCGCCAAGCGCATAGCGGTTAAATAATTTACCGGCTCATTGACTAAATCTCTACTGAAAAATACAGCCTCTTGAATGGACTTAAGTTCTAGTAACTGCTGGTCATCTAGGTCCGGTGCGATAATATTCTTTAGGTACTTTGGCGCTTTCTCGCTCATATATTTATCAAAAACATACGAGCTAAGCAAAGCTCCTTCCAGTATAGAAAATACTTCTAAACCGCTTGATAGGCTAATTAGCTGAGTAGTTTCGGCTCTTACAGAATGACACTTTTCAATAATTTGAACCCCAATTTCTCGGAGTCTTTCAAAGCTCATTGGATCTTTACTATTTACCTCTGCTCGATAAACGCAAATCCGTCTTTCCGCATCTGTAAATTCAAAACTTTTATTCTTGTCATCGTCAAACCAATCCTTTACTCTCCTTCTTGCGTTTCTACCTACAGATAATCTACCCAAATCGCGGGGTCTACTAAAAAAGTACATCTCAAGACTGGCCGGTATATCGTTTGGTTCGTTAAGTATTGTAATCATTGAATTTGAAAATTTACCCAAAGGTAGTTACGCAAATTCAAAATGGGTCATTAGTTTAATGCAGAACAATTAGGATTAAAAGAAGCATGAATCGTGCTACCTTTATACTTCTATAGAACTGTTTGGATTTCTGGAATAGTTGACAACTTAAATCCATTCATTTCGTTAAACGAATGAATAGAAATTAACTGTATTGAAAAAGGCCTTTCTGTTAATACTAATTTTGTTAAACACCGTTGTTTACGCTACACACAATCGTGCGGGAGAGATAACCTATACATGGGTAAGTGGTCTTACTTATGATTTTAAAATAACAACCTATACAAAGGAATCTGCGCCAGCAGATCGTTGCGATCTAAGCATTGAATGGGGAGACTTAAGTTCATCTACACTTTTCAGAACAAACGGATCTGTAGGGGCCTGTTCTTCTCCAGCCAGAATGGGTGAAGTATTACTTGGTGATTATAAACGGAATATTTACGAGGGTCGACATACATTTTCTGCACCTGGCATTTACATTATCACCGTTGAAGATCAAAATAGAAATTCAGGGGTAAATAATATTCCTAGTTCTGTTAATGTGCCCTTCTTCATTCAAACTGTTTTAAGGATAAACCCTCAACTCGGGCCCAATAATTCAGTTCAATTACTCAACCCTCCCATTGACGATGGCTGTGTTAATCGACTTTTTGTGCATAATCCATCTGCTTTTGATCCCGATGGGGATAGCTTAGGATATCAATTGGTCAATTGTCGTGGTGCGTCGGGAGTAGAAATCATCCAGACTTATGATCCTTCCATTGTTCAAGATCCAGTTCGAATCGACTCTGTGAGCGGAGAGTTTATTTGGGATACTCCACAAAACCAAGGACAGTATAATTTTGCAGTTCTTATTACAGAGTATCGAAAAGGACCGGCTGGTTTTTGGGAAATCATAGGCTCAGTAACACGAGATATGCAAGTTGACATTGCCAACTGCAGTAATAATCCACCTTTCATTGAACCTCTTGGTCCATTCTGTGTAATTGCAGGTGAAAGCATAAATTTCCCTGTTCGAGCTGATGATCCAGACCAAAACACAGTGGTTCTGACAGGAACGGGCGGCCCGCTAGTGGTTGCTAAACCAGCCACTTTCATCCAACCTATTACAGGGCTTGCACCAATAACAGGTTTTTTCTCATGGGATACGGATTGTATTCATGTTAGAAAACAGCCCTACACAATGAATTTCAAAGTAAAAGACAATGCTTTCAATCCAGGCGATCCCGATTTAGTCGGATTCAAATCCGTTGAAATATTAGTTATCGCTCCAGCACCTGAAAATCCTTCTGTTGTAGCTCAAGGTAGTTCTATGTTGGTTCAATGGGATACGTCCATCTGCATTCAAGCGGAAGGATATAGAGTTTTCAGGAGAGACCAGTTTTTTGGATATACTCCAGACAGTTGTGAAACAGGTGTTCCAGACTATACTGGCTACAAACAAATTGCAGAAATTCCGAATGTTTTCACAACTTCTTATATTGACAATGATAGTTTGAAACTTGGAAATCAATATTGCTATATGATTATAGCCTACTTTAATGATGGTAGCGAAAGCCAAGCATCGATTGAAGTGTGCGCCCAATTAACTCAAGACGCTCCAATATTAACGAGAGTAGATGTTATTACTTCTGATACAGCCAATGGAATCATTGATATTGCTTGGCTACCTGTGCGTGAATTAGACAGTGCTCTTACCCCTCCAGACTATGCTTATGTGCTCTTCAGAGGAGTAGGAAAGAATCCCACTAGCTTTGATAGCATCGCCTTTTTACCTTCCTATATGGACACTGTTTACACAGACATTGGTTTAAACACAGAGGCAGAAACGTATACATACATAGCGCAATTCTATCATTCAGGAATTCTAGGTGCTGGTTATACAGCGGGCAAATCTTCGAATCCTGCCAGTTCAGTCTTCCTTAATGTACGTCCTCAAGATGCATCGAGCCTTTTGACCTTTTCATTCAATGTTCCATGGATCAATGAAAGCTTTGTGATTTTTCGCGAGAATTCTAGCGGTATATTTGACAGTATTGCCGAAGTGCAAACTCCTTTTTATTTAGACACTGCTTTAAATAATGGAGACACATATTGTTACCGTGTATTGGCAAAGGGAGCCTATTCAGGTGGAAATATTTACTCTCCTTTACTCAATCGATCTCAGATTCAATGCTCCACTCCTATTGATACCACAAAACCTTGTCCTCCTATCTTATCCTCTCAATTCGATTGTAAAAGAAATGACTTAGTTCTTTTCTGGGAAAATCCCTTGGGAATTTGTCCAGATGACATCTCCTTCTATAATCTGTACTATAAACCTACAGAAGATGTGGAATTCCCTTCTGATCCATTTGCAAGTAATATTACAGTAGACTTTTTTGATACTTTCGATGGAGAGGTGATTGGCTGTTATGCCATTACGGCTGTAGATGATGCAGATGGAGATCCCGGTGGAAATTCGAATGAGAGCGCCATCAGCAATGTAATCTGTTTGGAAGCCTGTCCTAATTTAGAATTGCCAAATGTTTTTACTCCAAATGGAGATTCTTTTAATAGATCATTCACGGTGGTTCGAGACGAAAATGGAATTCCACTTGTAAATAGTATCGGTGGCTTTGATATTCAGATTTTCAATCGCTGGGGGCAAAGAGTCTATTCAACAAATTCTCTTGCTGATTTCATTGAGCCCGGATGGGATGGGATAGATGAGAATACAGGACAGGAATGTTCAGAAGGCGTATACTTCTATGTCTGTAAGTACGCTGCCTTAAGTGTTCGATCTGTTCCTGAACAAGAGTTGCACGGAAGTATCCACCTTTTCAGATAAATAAATTCATGTTTACTGGTATTATAGAAACCTTAGGGAAAATAGAGCGCATTGAACAGGAAGGCTCAAATACACATTTCAAAGTTTCTTCTACTCTTGCCTCCGAATTGAAAATTGATCAGAGTTTATCACATAATGGAGTATGTCTCACAGTCGTTCAAATAGACAATAATATCCATACAGTCACTGCTATTGAAGAAACGCTCTTGAAAACGAACTTGAGTGGTTTACAACCTGGTGCCATTGTGAATCTGGAACGCTGTATGCAAATGAATGGGCGCCTAGATGGACATATTGTTCAAGGACATGTAGATACCTTAGGAGAGTGCACCCGTATTGAGAATAGAGAAGGAAGTTGGAATTTTTATTTCAAGCATTCAACGGCGCTAAGTGAGTACATTACCGTTACCAAAGGTTCCATTTGTATAAACGGAGTAAGTCTAACTGTTGTTGATTCTGGTGCTGGATTCTTTTCGGTCTCCATAATACCTTATACTTATGAGCATACCCAATTCAAGACATTGAAAGAAGGTGATAATGTAAATCTAGAATTTGATATTTTAGGGAAATATGTTGCCAAATTAATGGCTCAGTAAAAATGGATTGCTCCTTAAATAAAATGGCTCACCAAAGGCGAGCCATTTTTGGGACAACATCAAATCACTAATTCGTCCCGGAAGTAAAAACTGTAACAGAACCAGAGAAACTATCGTTATAGCCACTGCTAAAATGTTTTACGTTTAAGACGTAGAAATAGACTCCATCCGCGACTTTAGAGCCCGTTGCTTGATCTATTCCATCCCATTTATCCTCGGTATAATTTATGCTGGAATACATTTCATTTCCCCAACGGTTAAAGACTCGAATGTTTGCTTCATCGTAGCCTTCTATATTCTGGACAGCGAATAAGTCGTTTAATAAGTCTCCATTCGGCGTAAATACATTGGCTATAATAATTGAATCAGGCTGATCAATTATAGGAGGAATAATTATATTGTCTTCTTCGAAAATGCAAAACTGTTCCCAGTTTGAATGAGATATATAGGTCGGGGTTCCTAAACTAATACCAGTTACTCTCAGCGCATAACATCCAGAATCAGTGGGAATAGTGAAGCTATAGTTTGTATCAATCGTAGGATTAATACCTTGACCGCTTACCGCTACCCATGAATTATTGTCTTCAGGAGTTGAGCTGATCATTACTTCGTAATTCACATTCAACCAGCCATTATACCTATTCCAAGCCAATTGCTTGATAGCTGGATCACCATTGAATAGAGTATCCATACGGATAGATGTAATATTTGCGCTTGGATTGTATACCTCCTGGTTTACTATAGGCTGAATAGCATAGCGATAATTCCTCACTTCAACATCACCTGGGCCTACACTATAGTCTGCCCATTGTGGATCGCGAACAGAATTCATTCCCCCTTTTGTTCCAACCATATTCCAATTTATTCCATTATCATCAGAGCGGAAAAAATGAACACCCGTAGTTAATTGTTTGGGATAACTCAAAGTATCTACTTCATATTGAACTCGAGTAGTCCAATTGGTATCTACGGTAACATTCTTTACTAAATAACTCGGTTGGAAGCAATTATCCACCTTCACCATCATAGTGTAAAACTCCTCCAACTGAAATCCGCACTCATTCGTAATTGTATTTCCATCATTTCCCTTTTTAATGTAAACGATGTATTCACCATTAATAGTAAGAGGCTTATAGAGTTGAAGCTCCACAAAATCAGTAGTAAAGTCTATTCCGCAATTTTCCTTTACTCCAATCACAGGACGTGCAACTGAATCGGGTCCTATTACTCTGAAATCAGTGCCATCTGGAGATACGCTTGTGCACTGAACGTCCACATCAAATCTTAAGGTAATAGTGCTGTCTCCGCAATTATAATCCAAAGTTGGAATGATATAACTAAATCCATTAGACGAATTTGGGTCTACAATTGAATCATTGCTGATCTTAACACCTGCTAGATCTCCCTTATAATCTCCAGGAATAGTATCAGTACCAAATCCTGCAGCCGAAACATCAATTTTTGGTCCACCTTGAACCGTCGGATTGCAACTTCCCGCAATCGTCAATTGCATGTCTCTCATGGAAGAGCCTACGTACTCCCAAGTCTGTAAGGTTAGATTGTATCTATATTCCTTAACGATGATTGCCGCAACACAAATTTCTTGATTCCCGCTTGTTGTAAATGAAAAAGTGCCAGAAGTCGAATTCACTTGAATTCCGCCTGAACTTGGCGTTGTTGTAATGGGCTGAGACACTATATCCAGCTGCAAAAGGCAGAAGAGCGCCTGGCGGAGGGCCTTCCATTGGATTCGTAAATGCATAGTCGATAGAATCATTATTCGGCTCAAAGGTTGGATGTGTCCAAACGAAGTAACTATTGGTGCAAAATGCTTTTGCTGCAGCCGTGAGAAACTGAGGAGAAGTGTTCTGTCCATTCATGTTATTTAGAAAGGCCTCCACATAGGTTCCATCCGGACAGTTTCCCCCACAATTTAAAGGAGCACATGCTGATAGGTTATCGATACAACCGCTTCTACAACAAATATCATAGGAGAAAATTATGCTTGCACAGTTCTGAGGCAGGGTTAACACCGCCTTGTATTTGTGCATGCTAACAGCTACATATCCTGACGCATTTGGTAAAACACAATCATCGTATCCAGGAGTTGGTAATCCCCCGTCTGGCAGCGTTCCTGGAACCCTAGTTGCCGTTGTTACAGAATTCGCAAAACACGTTGATCGAACATCTATCTGAACTGTATTAAATAAGCCCGCTGTACCCGGAGTCATGTCTCGATATAACAAAAGAATAACCTGATATTGACGGGGAATACCCGTAGAATCACCAATGTATCGATAGGATATCTCTGCTCCCGCAACGTGAGTAGCTTCTAAAGGATTGATAAAACCAATTAATAATAGTAGAGAGAATAATAAAGTAGCGTACTTTCTCATTTCGATTCAGTTAAAAAGGAATTCTTGGTCGAAGAACGACAAGAGTCTTGTCATTTTGAAACGCAACTTATTCCAGACATTAACTACATTTAGTCACGAAAGGATATCCTTAGACAATGTGGCTTATGAATGAGAATATAAAAATCCAAAGACCTGTTAAAATTTGTCTTCGTTCGATGTAAACTAAGCAATGCGTTCACTCAATGAGCCAATACCATAAAAAAAGGGGAACATTAAATAATGTTCCCCTTTTTAAATACTACTGAAGCACTAGATCCTATTTTGCACCACCAGAGAATACGGTAACTGATCCCTGAAACTGCTCTGAGTAATCCGTATCATAATGTTTTATACTCAAAACATAGAAGTATACTCCATCTGCAACCCGCGTGCCTGAGTTCTGGTCTGTTCCGTCCCATACATCTGAAATATAATCTTGACTAGAATAAACTTGATTACCCCATCGATTGAAAACGGCTAGAGACGCCTCATCATAATCTTCAATATTCTGAACTGAGAAAAAGTCATTTATTAAGTCTCCATTCGGTGTAAATACATTGGCCAAAATGATTGAATCGGGCTCATCAATTATTGGTGGGATAATTATACTGTCTTGTTCAAAAATACAAAACTGTTCCCAGTTTGAATGGGATATATAAGTCGGATTTCCTAGCCGAATTCCACTTACTCTCAGCGCATAACATCCAGAATCAGTTGGAATTGTAAAGCTAAAGTTTGTGTCTATCGTAGGGTTTATGCCTTGGCCGCTTACCGCTACCCATGAAGTATTGTCTTCTGGAGTTGAACTAATCATTACTTCATAATTCACATTCAACCACCCATCATACCTATTCCAAGCCAATTGTTTGATAGCTGGATCACCATCCAATAGAGTATCCATGCGGATGGATGTAATATTTGCGCTTGGATTGTATACCTCTTGGTTTACTATTGGCTGAATAGCATAGCGATAATTCCTCACTTCAACATCACCTGGGCCTACACTATAGTCTGCCCATTGGGGATCGCGAACAGAATTCATTCCCAATTTTGTTCCAACCATACTCCAGTTTATTCCATTATCATCGGAGCGGAAAAAATTAACGCCTGTAGTTAATTGCTTTGGATAGCTAAGAGTGTCTAATTCATACTGAACACGTGTAGTCCAATTTGTATCTACCGTAACATTCTTAACAGAATAGCCTGGTTGCCAACAATTGTCTACTATAACTAGCATTGTATAGAATTCTTGTAATGGAAATCCACACTTATTGAGAAGCGTATTCCCGTCATTACCCAATTTCACATAAACCGTATATATACCATTTACAGTGAGCGGTTTGTATAGCTTCAAGCGAACTTGATTTGTTTGAAAAGAATTTCCACAATTCGCATCGTAGCCAATAACAGGACGAGCCACTGAATCTGGGCCAATTACCCGAAAGTCAGAACCATCTAGGGCAATACTCGCGCATTGAATTTCAACATCAAAATTCATCGTTATTGAGGAATCACCACAATTATAGGCTATGGTTGGTACGATATAGCTGTAACCCGTTGGACTGCTCGGATCAACAATTGAATCATTTGATATTTTCACTCCTGCTAAGGAACCCAACCAGCTTCCATCAATCGTATCTGTTCCAAAACCAGGTGCGGAAACATCGATTTTAGGTCCATCTTGAACCGTTGCTTTACATTGAGCTGCAATAACAACTTGCATATCTCTTACAGAGGAGCCAACAAATTCCCAAGCACCAATTACATTATTGAAGCGATATTCTCTTACCTGAACAACGATAACACAAACTTCCTGATTTGGACCCGTAGTGAATGCATATGTTCCTGTCTGTGTGTCAATTTGAATTCCTCCAGTACCAGGGGCGGTTGTTACTGGGGCAGCTGCTGTATATGGATTTGCGTAATTTAAATTGATACCTGTTCCACCTCCAAATTCTTGGGCTGCAGAAAGTTCATAGAATACAGAGTCTCCATTTGGTTCTATAGAAGCTTGAGACCAGACAAAATATTTATTTGTGCAAAAGGCCTTTGCTGCAGGAGTAATAAACTGAGGTGAAGTATTCTGACCGTTTGTATTATTCAGAAACGCCTCTACGTAAGTGCCATCTCCATTCGGGTTGGCTAAATTTGTAATAGCTGGATTTCTGCAGCAGGTCTGCCAATAAAATCGAATGTCTGAGCAGTTTGCCGGAAGCGTGACATTTCCATAATAGTTATGTTGAGTGATGGTCACATAACCTGGACTATTAGAGGAAACACACTCATCTAAGTCAGGCGTTAAAATTCCGCCATCAGGATGCGTTATGGATCCAACAGGGTTAATCCTAGTCATTGGAACATTGAAATTACCAAAACAAGACGAGGTAATATTCACATTCTGCGTTGGACCCAAACCGATTCCATTCACATCACGATACACTTTAAGAATAACTTGGTATTGTCTAGGAATTCCAGTTGAATCTCCAATATATTTATACTGGATCTCTGCTCCTGCTATGTGCGATGCCTTCAATGAAAATTGGCTTGATGCAACCAAAACCAAAAGGATTAAAATGCGTTTTATAATTTTCATATTTTGCTCAATTAAGGGCTTAATCTTAGATTACTAATTTACAAATTAAGCACATATTTGAATAAATCTTTCAACAATAATGAGTATACGGTTGGTTTTTAGTGATTGAACGATGAAGGCTCCTCAAATATATTCATTAAACTGATTGTAAAGAGGTGTTAGAAATATAGGTATCCCCCTAATTTTATTATGTATATCATTGATTTTCATGGCATTAAATAGTAGATTGATATTTCGTCTATCATTTGGCAATGTTTCAAAGAATTAAAGTGATTGCTCGATTTCTCTTGTCTATTTTTGCCTTCTTCAAATAATCAATATGCAGCATATCCGGAATTTTTGCATTATCGCCCACATTGATCATGGCAAAAGCACCTTAGCTGATCGCTTGCTTGAGACGACAAAAACCATTACCGACAGAGAAAAGAAAAATCAACTCTTGGATAGTATGGATCTCGAAAGAGAGCGCGGCATTACAATTAAGAGTCACGCCATTCAGATGAATTATGTGGCTAAGGATGGACAGACCTATGTTTTGAATTTAATTGATACACCTGGTCATGTTGATTTTAGTTATGAAGTTTCAAGGAGTATTGCTGCTTGCGAAGGAGCACTACTCATTGTAGACGCTGCTCAAGGAATTCAAGCGCAAACTATTTCAAACCTATATCTGGCACTAGAAAATGACCTTGAAATAATACCTGTCCTAAACAAAATAGATCTTCCAAGCGCAAATCCAGACGATGTTAAAGATCAAATTATTGATTTAATTGGTTGTGAGGATAGCGACATAATCCCTGCAAGTGCTAAAACAGGTATTGGAATCGATGAGATTCTCGAGGCGATTGTGAAGAAGATACCCGCTCCAAAAGGAGATGTTAACGCTCCATTACAGGCCCTCATTTTCGATTCTGTCTATAATCCGTTTAGAGGTATTGAGGCTTATTTTCGGGTTTTGAATGGCCAAATCAAGAAGGGAATGAAAGTCCGCTTCATGGCTACAGGAAATAATTATTTCGCTGATGAAATTGGTGTGTTGAAATTGGAAAAGTCTCCCAGAGCTGTCGTTATGGCTGGGGATGTTGGCTATTTGATTTCAGGAATAAAAGAAGCACAAGAAGTAAAGGTTGGAGATACTATTACAGAGGCGTCTCGACCTGCAACTAAGGCAATAGAAGGATTTGAGGAAGTGAAACCAATGGTTTTTGCGGGTATTTATCCTGTTGATACAGAAGAGTTTGAAGATCTAAGAGCATCGCTAGATAAACTCAGGTTAAATGATGCATCACTTACTTTTGAAGCCGAGTCGTCTGCCGCTCTTGGATTTGGTTTTCGTTGCGGATTCTTAGGAATGCTTCATATGGAAATCGTCCAGGAACGCTTAGAACGCGAATTTAATATGACGGTGATTACCACCGTTCCGAATGTATCATACCACTCTTTTTTAAAGTCTAATCCGGAAGAACTCATTATGGTTCACAATCCGTCTGACTACCCTGATCCTTCTAAATTGGATCACTTTATGGAACCTTATATCAAGGCCCAGATCATTTCTAAGTCTGAATATGTTGGCGCTATTATGACGCTCTGTATCGAGAAGAGAGGAAACATTACGAATCAAGTTTACCTTACTTCAGATAGAGTAGAACTTACCTTCGACCTGCCATTGGCTGAGATTGTATTCGACTTTTATGATCGTCTAAAAACCATTTCGAGAGGATATGCCTCCTTCGATTATCATCCTATTGATTATCGAACTAGTGAATTAGTGAAGGTAGATGTCTTATTAAATGCGGAACCAGTAGACGCCCTTTCTTTCTTGGTGCATAAGACGCGTGCACATGAAATTGGAAAAAAGATGTGTGAGAAGTTAAAAGAGCTCATCCCAAGACAACAATTTGTGGTTGCAATTCAGGCCGCTATTGGAGCTAAAATTATAGCAAGAGAAACCATATCTGCCTTGCGTAAAGACGTGACAGCCAAATGTTATGGCGGTGATATTTCTAGAAAGAGAAAGCTTTTGGAGAAACAAAAAGAAGGAAAAAAGAGAATGCGGCAAGTGGGTAATGTTGAAATCCCACAACAAGCATTCTTGGCTGTTTTAAAGTTGAATGACTAGGTGGATAGTGCTAATTTAGATTCAATACTTTTGATTTAATAATATCCAGCTCATGGCTCTCCGTATTCTATTCTGCTTTCTATTGAGTTGCTTTGGTGCTAAAACGCTTGAGTCACAAACTATCCGACCCTATATGAAAGCAAAGGATAGAGTGTTTTATACCTATTCCTATGCTTTTATTAACTCAGACATACATTCCTACGAACAATCATGGCGCTCAAATGAAAATTTGATTCAACTCTTTTTGGAGTCTAAAATTTCTCAGCAATTTTTCCTCGGATATGGACTGGGATATAACTCCACTAATATTCATCACAACCTCCGCATTTCTGGAAATCCAATTGGCAGTGAAAATCTGTTTGAAATCATTCCCGACAGCGTCAACTATTCTCGAAATAAGTTGAATGTCAAGTATCTTGAAGTTCCTATTGAAGTTCGATTTCGGAGACAGACGGAAAAAGGACGCATCTTCCGGGTATCCCTTGGAGCAAAAGCAGGATATCGAATTAATTCATATTCTCGATATAAAGATGATTTTGAAAATGTTGCCTATTATAACATAGAAGAGTTAAACCGATGGAATTATGGGGTTTACACTCGGATAGGATACGGCCTTTTTAGTTTCTACGCTTCTTATAACATCAGTCCTCTCTTTCATAATCTGAGTGATGAAAAAGCAAATTGGGCAGACCGAAATACACTCAGTTTTGGACTGAGTATAGGTGGCTAGGATTTTTCTACCACACTTTCTTCGGGATAAAACAAAGCACGTAATTCTGTTGCATCTTCTGGCTTCATTTTCCCAGACAAAATATGGGCAAGTTGCCTTCTTCTCAGAGCACCATCGTAACGATTCTTCTCCAACTCTGTCTCTGGGATAATTTGTGGTACTTGGATGGGGCCTCCTAATTGGTCTACGGCTACGAATGTATAGATTGCTTCATTGGCATGAATTCGTTGCCCCTGTCCTGTATTATCTTCTATAAAAACATCTACAAATACTTCCATAGAACTACTGAAAGCTCTGCTGACCTTTGCCTCTAATGTTACTATACTACCCTGAGGAACAGGATGGTTAAATGAAACATGATTTACTGTGGCTGTAACAACAATCCTTCTGCAATGGCGATGAGCTGAAATTGCTGTACATCGATCCATCCAAGACAACAATTGACCTCCAAATAAATTTTTTAGATTATTTGTATCGTTCGGAAGAACGAGTTCAGTCATTATTGTGAGTGACTCTGATGGTTTTCGCGCTTTCATATACTGTCTTTTCGAGCCTGCAAAGTTAAGCCTACATACAATCGAAATAGCTTAAAATTTCTCACGAAACTAGGCTAAGATGAATACTTCTTGCCATTAGTTGGACTAGAGTCCAATCCAAGAATATAGTCTATCACATTGGAATTAAATGTCTGTGGCTGTTCAACATTTACAACATGTCCGCAACTCTCAACAACGATTAATTGAGCGGAAGAATGTTGCGATGCTATATGGCGAATGGAGGGTAAGAACATATGGTCTTCTCTACCCATAATATACAAAGTTGGAATTCCAGGATCTCGATGTCGTAATAATCTCAACAATGGATTCACATCGGCCGTTAGCACAAACCACCTCTTAAATTCTTTCTGGTACAGTTTTCTTGCCTCATTGACAAATAAATTTCGTGATTCTCTATGATTCTTTTTGGGCATTATTACAAATGCAAAGAGTTTATAAAGAAGGAGATAGGGCAATGTAGATTTTAAAATAAAACCCATCCGCATGAGCATCTGACCCTTGAGATTAATTTTCATTACCGCCCCACCAAGAATCATCGAATGTGCTCTTTGTGGATGTTTTTCGAGAATATCTCTAATAATAATGGTGCCTAGTGAAATTCCTACAAAGTGAGTCTTCTGTATGTTGAGATGATCTAAAACCTCTAAAATGTCATTCCCAATAATGTCGAAAGAATATCTCTTTATCTTTTCAAATAAAGGCTCTTTTGATTTGCCGTGTCCTCGTAAATCGATCAACAATACATTAAAGTGCTTTCTGAAATCGCGTACTTGTTTATACCAAATACTGCTGCTGCCACCAGCACCGTGGATAAAGGTTATCCATTGAGTTGCCTCTTCTTTAACAAATGACGTATAATGAAGCATAGATTATAAACACCGATGGATTAAAGTAGTTCATTCGAACCTTGTCCACTGATTATGCAAGTGTACCATAAAAGTTAAATATCCCATCATGTTTCACTCGAATATTCCTTTTGCGGAAAAGAGTGTGAATACAATACCCCATAAAAAAATTATATCAGGCTGTACGTTCGCCTAATCCCACGTTTCTAGGTTCTACTCCACAAAAATATTGAAGCCTGTCTAAATCAGTCTGCTCTAGCCCTTGGGTATACAGTGCCAAATCTTCAATACAACTTCCCTCTATCTGAATTACTGCCTCTGGATTCCTTCTAAGCATCAACTTCGCCTTTAATTCAATAATAATTACCAAAGTCTCTGCTGCAATGACTGTCGCCACCTCTTTTCTATCTGCCAACTCGCTGTAATCATTTGGAACAAAAAAATTATAAATAGGCATAGGGCGGTTTGCTAAAAATGGTGATTGAAGGACTTTCCATTCATATCTCTTACACAAAAAAGGCTTGTGCGACTTTCTTTAGGTAAACTTTTAATTAACATTACTTGATATGTTTATAACTAAAGTACTATTTATTTCTTTATAAAAAAAATAAATAAATAAAGTGCGGTATAATTACCCTTAATATATTGATATAGAGTTATATAATTTATAATAATATGATTCTACACACAAAATATTGTTAGCTTTATTTATCTAGGAAGTGTTAAAAAGTTAAGTTTTGATTAACTTAAATAGAACAAGGGATTGTTTATGAACAGGCTTTTGCTCTTTCCGCTTAAAAAACGGACCAGTTGAGCAGCAAATTTCAAGTTTTAAAATTCATCGGGATTTTTCATTCCCAAAGTCGAATAAGGGGGGGGGATCATTGTACTCATCGAACCATTTTTGTATTTGATTATGAACTGTTGATGGGTTATCCAAACAGCTTTCATAAACGTAATCTCTTTTAAAGGTTCCATTAAAGGCTTCGCACATTCCATTGGATTGTGGTGAATAAGTTGGGAGGTTACAATCCTCTGTATTTCAAAGACCAACCTACTTGTTCAACTTCTTTTCGATGTATTCTGGTCCATTATCTTGCAAGAATTGAAGCGTTCCTTTTTCAGGTATTCCATCACCAAAACGATTGAACATGGCTTCTTGAAGCATCCATTCTCTATCGCAACCCTGCATATGAAACCCAGCTTTCCAAGCTATAATAGAGCGATCACAGCAGTTTAGAATTTAGGTAAATCTTAATTTTTGGCCATTCCAGCATTTGATAGATGTAATATCACTTGCCCAGCATTTATCGGGTTCTGCCACTGCTATTTTGACAGTATGTGGTCTACTTACACTCCTTGTCCTATTGCGCTTTATTAGTAGTCTTCCTTCATTCGTCGCTGCACCATATACTTAAATCACTCCAATTGGCGATCTCTTTTCAGGATCGCTTTCACTCTCGGTATGCCATTGGTCGATTTCTTAACGGTAACTTCTAGAATAGCTGACTTAGCGGCTTGTGAAGAAGGTGTACGATACGTTCTTTCTCTTTTTTGTGAGATCTTAGACTTATAATAAACTATTGATTTAACAACGCCTAATGCCTTAGTGATTCAGTCTATACTCACTTTGAATTCCCTTGAAAACGATTCAACTTCTTGTTTCGTTATTGATCCATTTCTAAATTTTTTTTAGAATCTTGATATTCAGGGTCGATTCACCCAAAGCCTTTTTCAGTTCTTCGTTTTCCTTTCAAAGCATTTCTAATTCTGCTTTTGAATGTAGTTCACCATCATTCTTAAAACCCATAATTGCTTCTGATTTAGCCTCTGAACGCCATTTGTATAGTTGGCTTGAGATAAGTCTTTGTCTGCGACAAAACTCAGGGAAAGTTAAATCAGATGATTCCCATTCTTCTACTGTAGACGCTTTTTGAACTGAACTCAGCTGTAATCTACCACTAGGACTCAATCGTGTATTCTTGATTCATTCTTCTACCCATTTGTTCTTGTTTTAAGGCTACAAACCGGTCCAACTATTCAAGCGGTTAAGAACACTTATTAAAAGCGCAGTGACGCCATTATTCATTGGTACAACTTAGTTTAAATATAAAACTTACATTATATGTATGTTTCCTGTTTTCGGAAAATATTTTTGTCCAAATCAGGTACTGAAAAAGACTTATACTTCCTATAAGTATATCGAAATGTATTACAGCAAATTAGATGGATTAATGAACGATAAGAAGAGATACTTTATTCATTTCTAATTAAAAATTACATGAAAAAAAACCATTGTAAAACTTTCTATCCAATATAATACTTACATAATCAACCCTCATCTTCTTCCCATTCGAACTGAATACCTCCAGATGGCTTAAGGGGTAGAGTGGTTGTATCCTTTTTAAAAGGATTGGCTTTCTCCCTCCACTCTTGCTTTAGACCATTTTGGGTTGCCTCTCTATCCCATTGTATATCCGGATTATTCATATCTCCCACGATCTTCACATATATTCCTGGCTGTTGCCTCTCCTGAACCTCAACAATCCAATCATCAAATTCCCCTTTCGATTTTTTCCCTTTCTTAATAAGAGATTCAATAGGTAACTGAACGGTATAATCTATCCAATTTGTAAATCGATGTTCCCCACTCAATTTTAATTCGAATGCATTTGTTCGAATGCTTGTCAACGGAAGCCATACTGCACCATCGTGTATTTCGATGGGCTGGATGTGCTCTTTCATTTTCAAATGATTCAATTCATCTCTCTGGGCGAAAATAGAAAGTGCTTCAAGCGGAGCGAAACCTATTAACTCTGCGTTTACAAGCTTTAGGTTTCCTTCCACCTCTAATTTATTCAAGTTAATTTGAGCATTCGCATCCAATTCCATACGGAGATTGAAGTTGCTACTCACCCTGCCTATAATATGATCTGAATTCAAGACCGTCTGACCAAAATTGTCAAAAGCATTCAGTAATTTATCTATTGAAATATTTTCGAATTCACCCTCTGATTGCAATTGGAAGCTTGCTTCAGACTTCATAAAACTCAATTGTCCTTTTAACTCTCCTCCCAGGCCTTCTGCATAGAGCTTATCGACTTTTACACCCTGCTTATCGCTTCGAAAACTAATTTTCAACTGACTAAGGTTCAAATTATTCAAGCGAAACTTATCTGCATCCAAGATAACATCCAGCTCTATATCGGGTAGATTAAACTGTTTCGATTTAGCGCCAGAAATCCACTTAGATAAATCCAATGAAGTCATTCGAAGTTTCAGTTGGGCAGAAGGCGCTTTCATTTCACTCTCCGAGAATTCAACAGCCCCATTTGCAAATACCTCCTGTTTATCAATTTCAACGAGTAGATTCTCTAGCTGCCAAACATTGCCCTTTTGAGTAATATTTCCTTTCGCCTTTCGAATTTCCAAACCATCATAATCGAAACCTACTTTTTCAAGGACGATGTCGGAAAGCAATCCATTCTTCAGTGCGTTGATTTCTAGTACGCCTTTATAGGTAAAGGAAGCGTCCAATTTACCCTCTACGTTTGTTGGAGCAGAGTCTGAGTATTTTGAAAATTCACTTAAATCATTAACCGATAAAATTCCAGTCAATGCTGCGCTTTTTGCCATTCCATCGAGTCGTATAGTTCCGAGTGCTGAGAGAGTGTACTCATCTGCCTTCGCATCGCCTTTCGTCAATATGAGAAAGGTAGAATCTTTCTCCATCTTCCAAATCCCAGCCAGATCCAATTCCATGGGAGGATACCCTTTCCAATTTAGGTCGATATTTTTTCCAGTCCACTCTATTTCCGCCTTGCCTGCAGATTTAAACCAGGTTCCCTTTGCATTCCAACTTCCATCTAAAGCAATTAATTCGATCGGAATCTCTGTATGGAACCAATTTGCTAGCTCCAAAACGTTCTTTGAACTAAGCGCGAAACTCCAGCTTTGGTCTTTCTCTTGAAACGCTAGTTCTCCATTCGAATGCTGCCAACTTCCAGCCCATAAACCCTTATTCTCATTCAGTTTAATCGCCCCTTCTAGACTCTTAATGGAATACTGATTCAAGTCTAATGAAAAGGCTTTATGCTTTAATTCTATGGTAACATTCTCGAAATTCATTAAATCTCCTTGAAGATCTATTTGCCTCAGGTCTGTGAGGAGCTTTATTTTCTCTTTCGGTTGGAAGTAATAGACTTTCAGCTGCTCTGCGCGAAGCCCTTTTAACTCAATATTTCGATTCGAGCTTTTGTCTGAGGATGCAGAATAAACAGCTTGATAGTTCCACGATTCATCAGAATACTGACGTATTTCTACTTTCCCGAAATGAGCATAGAGATTATTAATTCTATAATTCCCTCGAATCCAATTCTTAAGATTTGAAGCAGCATCTAATTTCTCTACAAAAAGTAGTGTGTCTGAGGGCTGCCTTGGATCTGCAATGAAAACCTTGTGAAAGCGGATTGCCACAGAAGGGAAATGCTCTAAACTCAACTCCATCTGATCAACCTCAACAGGAACCAATAGGTTCTTATTAAGCTCGTCGACCATTACTCTCAAGATGCTTTCTTTCTTCCACCATGCGATTCCCGCAATAGCCGAAGAAAGAAATAGCATCAATAAGAAAGTCCACCCCACTATTTTGAGAAGGCGTTTCATGATGAGCAAACGCAGTATTTAAAGATCTGTTTTAGCGCATTTTAAGGAAGTCCACTTCCTTATCGGTAAGAAAACGCCAATGTCCTCTTTCAAGCCGCTTCTTTGTTAGTCCTGCAAAGAACACTCTGTCTAGCTTAGTGACTTCATAACCAAGGCTTTCAAATATTCTTCGCACAATTCTATTCTTGCCAATATGAAGATTTATACCTACGTGTGTTTTATCCTTATCGTCTACATAAGAAATACCGTCTACCTGAGCCAATCCATCTTCAAGTGTAAGTCCGTCTGCGATTTTCTGAAGATCTCCTCTACTGAGCACTTTGTCTAATACTACTTCGTAGATCTTTTGCGCTCCTTGAGATGGATGCAAGAGTTTGTCCGTCATATCACCATCGTTTGTAAATAGTAAGACACCGGAAGTTGACCTATCTAATCGACCAATTGGATACACTCTTTCTTTGCATGCTCCAACAATGAGGTCCATTACCGTTTTTCGAGCTTTTGGATCATCGGATGTTGTAATGAAGCCTTTCGGCTTATTGAGCAAGAGATATACCTTCTTCTCTGATTTGATGATGGTATCATTATAGCGAACTTCATCCATTTGACCAACGATATGCCCCATCTCTGCGACTACCTTATTGTTCACTTTTACAAGTCCTGCTTTTATAAAAACATCAGCCTCTCTGCGAGAACAAATACCCGCATGCGCAATAAAGCGATTCAAGCGCATACCTTGAGAGGTACGATCGTTTTGAGATCCAGGTTTTGCTGAAGAAGGCTTCGGACCAAACCTTTTGACTGTTGAATCAAAAGGTCTGCGGTCAGAGTCTTGACGTTTCTGATAGGAACCACGGTCTGAATCGCGATCCGATGAACTAGAGCTAAATCTACTTCCTTGACCCTCTCTCTTAGGATAGCGAGAGTCTGAATCTCCTCTATTGGGTCTATCTGAACTACCTCCTCTATTAAACGACCCTCTCTCCTGCGATTTAAAATCGCCTCCTTCTCTTCTCGGTCTTTCTTCTCTATTGTCACGGAAATTGCCTCGATCACCTCCTCTAGAACCCGAATCGGAACCACGGCTAAATTTGCGCTCGCTGTCTTCTCTCCTCGGTCTCTCTTCTCTATTGTTGCGGGAATCGCCTCTATCACTTCCTCTAGAACCCGAATCGGAACCACGGCTAAATTTACGCTCGCTGTCTTCTCTCCTCGGTCTCTCTTCTCTATTGTTGCGGGAATCGCCTCTATCACTTCCTCTAGAACCTGAATCAGAACCACGGCTAAATCTACGATCGCTGTCTTCTCTCCTCGGTCTTTCTCCTCCGGATTCAAATCGATCTTTTCGATCTGAATTTGAAGCGCGATGAGGACTCCCATCTGAACTCTTAGAGTTCCGATCAAATCCACGTCCTTCTTTATCGCCTTTTCCTCGGAAACTGCCTCCTTCACGGCGCATCGACTTATATTCTTTCGGAGCGTAAATTCCGTCTTTCGACTTCTCGCCTCCTCCGTCATTGTTCGGTGAAAATCGTTTAGGGGGAAAAGATTTTCTCTCATCCCTTTCATGCGAACCCTCACGGCTTGACTTAAAAGAATTGTCTTGATCTCTGTTGAATGATGATTTTCTCTGAGAAGAGCGATCTCCTCCTTCCCGGCCTTGGCCGGAGCCCTTAGTAAACCGCTTGCCAACGTTGCGATTGGCATCTGGTCTTTGTCTTTTATCCATTTGGCGCAAAGGTAGTTAAACCCAGAATATGCAATAGAGAATCTATTCCAGCTTTAACTCACTTCAAGCCATAATACCCATTAGGGTATTTATTCCAGATTTAACTCACTTCAAATCAGCCGCTGTGCTGCGCTTCCTTTCCTTTCTAACCGCAGCGATGCTGCGCTTTCGAAACGTAACTTACTGTTTTTTTGATATTTAAAACTTCATTGAGGTATCTAATGCATATTCTGGGTTTAACCGATGCCTTCTATACATAGGCTAGAATATGGATTTTATATGTCGAATGTTTTTTGAATTGGAAGGCTGCACCAAAACCAAATCGAAACGAATTTCCATTTCCCAATCCTTCCGATTCAGATACTCCAGCGCAGCAGAACGCAAACTTTCTTCTTGCGAGGATTTAATTCTTCCTAAGCCTTCATTCCAATTATCCAAGAGGCTCGATTTCACTTCAACAACAATAAGTACGTTGGCCAAACATGCCAAAATATCAATTTCCTTCTGCCCATATCTCCAATTTTGCTCTAGAATAGCATAGCCATATGCAATGAGATAATCGGCCGCCATATCTTCTCCTCGTTTGCCAAGCGCTTTTTTATCCATCTATTACGTACTCCATTTCGTTCCTTTTTGCGCCTACTTTCAGCCTAACGTTTGCACCTAATACAATCGGGTGGTTGTCGTTCATATGTCCGCTAGGAAATCCAAAAGCTATTGGAATACTCATGGGGGCAAAGGCGTCTGAGATGATCTCTTCGGCATTCCATCCAAATGGAATATCATGATCCCGCATATCTGTCATTCCACCGATAATCAATCCTTTTATTCCCAATAATAGATTCGATCGTACCAAGGCCCTCATCATTCTATCGATGTGGTATAGATATTCATCCAGATCTTCAATAAATAGAATATTCCCATGAACTGGAGGAAAAGCATTGCTTGCCATTGCGCTATACAGCACACTTAAATTACCACCAACCAAGTTTCCTTCTGCCTCTCCTACTTTCTTTAAAGAATGAGTGTCGTCCCAACGGAAGGAATCGCGCTTTCCAAGCAGTACATCTATTGTTCTTTGAAAAGCAGCGCTGCTCAACGAATGAAAATTCACGGGCATAGATGAATGAAGACTTTGCATTCCCAATTGCTGCATTCTACCATGTAGAATACTAATATCACTATAACCGCAAATCCATTTTGGATCTAACTCAAGAGGATCAAAATGTACCTTATCCATCATTCGAACGGTACCATATCCTCCGCGTACAGAAAAGATGGCACGAACTTCTGGATTCTCTAAGAGGTCTTGAAAATCTTGTGCTCTAGCGACATCGTTTCCTCCAAATTGGTGAAAGGCTTGGGAGCAATGCTCAGAAAAAACGACTTTAAATCCATGCTTCTCAAAAAACGAAGCCGCACGAATAAGTTCTTCTTTGGGGAGAAAGCGAGCCGTTGCTGTAAAGCCTATGGTATCGCCTAATTTTAAGGGTGAGGGTGCGCGCATACAGTGTTTACCTTTGCCCAAGATACAAATCCCTTCATGAGCAAGCGACATCTGGTTACCGCCGCCCTACCCTATGCAAACGGGCCTTTACATATTGGACATATTGCAGGATGTTACCTTCCTGCCGACATCTACGTTCGTTATTTGAGAAGAAAAAAAGAGGATGTAAAATTCATATGTGGCTCAGACGAGCATGGCGTAGCGATTACCATTCGCGCAAAGAAAGAAGGCATAACTCCTCAGCAAGTGGTCGATCGCTATCACGGAATGATGGGAGACGCTTTTAAGGAACTCGGAATCCACTTCGATGTTTATAGCCGCACCAGCTCTAAAGTGCATAAAGAAACTGCACAAGCTTTTTTCCTAGACCTGCATGAAAAAGGAATCTTTGAAAAGAAAACAACTTCTCAGTATTACGATAAAGAGGCAGAACAATTTCTAGCCGATCGATATATTATGGGCACCTGCCCTGTTTGTGCGCATCCAGAAGCCTATGGCGACCAATGCGAGAAATGTGGAAGTAGCTTAAGTCCCACTGAGTTAAAAGAGCCCAGAAGCATGCTCTCTGGATCTAAGCCCGAACTCCGCGATACGGTAAATTGGTTTTTACCTCTAGACAAAATGGCTCCAGAAATTCGTGCCTATCTCGATCAGCATACCGATTGGAAACCCAATGTGTACGGACAGTGCAAAAGCTGGCTTGATTCAGGCGATGGTCTTCAAGCTAGATCGATGACTCGAGATATGGATTGGGGTATTCCAGTTCCCTTGGAGGGCGCCGATGGAAAAGTATTATACGTATGGTTCGATGCGCCTCTCGGATATATTTCTGCCACCAAAGAACTGATGCCCAATGATTGGGAGAAATATTGGAAAGATAAAGACAGTCGGTTGGTGCACTTTATTGGGAAGGATAATATTGTTTTCCATTGCATTATTTTCCCTGGAATGTTGATAGCTAAAGGCGATTTCATCTTGCCAGAAGCCGTTCCGGCCAATGAGTTTTTGAACTTGGAAGGACAGAAAATATCTACCTCACGAAATTGGGCCGTCTGGGTTCATGAATACTTAGCCGAATTTCCAGAAAAGCAGGATGTATTGCGCTATGCTTTGTGCGCATCCGCACCAGAAACCAAAGACAACGACTTTACTTGGAAGGATTTTCAGTCGCGCAACAACAGCGAATTAGTGGCCATTTTAGGCAACTTCTTGAATAGAGTCTATGTGCTTATTCAGAAAAACTACGATGGCAAGATACCGGCTCTTGGAGAACTCTCTGAGGCCGATAAAGAGGTGTTTCGGGTCTTCAATGAGGCACCCAAAACAATTGGAAAATCCATTGAGAATTATCGGTTCCGCGAGGCATTGGCAGAGTGTATGTCTTTGGCGCGCCATGGCAATAAGTATTTAGCCGATGCAGAACCTTGGAAGCGTATTAAAACAGATGAGGCTGCTGCTGCACATATCTTGGGTGTAGCCGCTCGTTTGGCCGCATTTATAGGACAAAGTATCGAGCCCTTTCTTCCCTTTACTTCAGCAAAAATTCTTCAATCCTTCCATCTAAAAGAAATGGAGTGGCAGGCTTTAAGCCAGTTGGATTGGCAAAGCTTTCTAATGGATGAAGTTTTAGAATATCCCGGCTTGCTCTTCGATAAGTTAGAAGATGCCGCTATTGAACATCAACTTCAGAAATTGGAGGAGAATAAAGTCCAGAAGAAAGCCGAGGCGGCAACTATCATGGCTGAGAAAGAAGCCATTGAATTCGATGATTTCCAGAAAATGGATATCCGTATTGCAAAAATTATTTCTGCTGAAAGAGTTCCCAAAACAGATAAGCTGATGAAACTGCTGGTAGATACAGGAGTAGATAAGCGCACGGTGGTTAGCGGAATTGCAGAGCATTTTACTGCGGAAGAGTTGGTTGGCAAACAGGCCAGTATTTTGCTCAATTTAAAACCAAGAAAAATCAAGGGAATTGAGTCTCAAGGCATGTTGCTTTTTGCAGAAGACCCAGACGGCAAACTGCATTTAGTTTCGCCAAATGCTGAAATCCCTTCGGGTTCGAGCGTAGGCTAAGCCTCCTACTTCCCTTCTTAAAATCCACCTCCTTCTTTCCGGTATTGAGATTGAGGTGGCCATTACTGAAGCCACTCTTTCATTTTATCTTTATAGCTGGCACCAATAGGAACTTCTCTTCCTAAAATAGACAAGAAATTGCCTTCTGCAAAATCGAGATAATCCAGATTTACAGCATGCGATCTATGCACTCGAAGCAAGCTGCCTTCTAGCTCACTTAAAATGGAGTTTATACTGCCATGTACTAGGTGCTTCTCGTCTTTAAGAAACAGTCGTGTATAATCTCCTTCCGCTTCTAAAGCCACAATAGATTGCTTCGAAACCCGATAGGTTCTCTTATTTGCTTTGAATTGAAAGAAGGCTTTGTCGGCAAAACCCACTTTCTTGGGTAGACGAACTTGGGCTTTATTTACCGCTTGTAAAAAGCGATCGAATGAAAAAGGTTTAAGCAAGTAATCTACCGCACTAAGTTCAAATCCATCTAAGGCAAATTCGGGATAAGCTGTTGTAAAAATGACCAAAGGCGGATGTTGAAGTGATTTAAAAAACTGTACCCCATTGATTCCAGGCATTTCAATATCCAAGAAAATCAAGTCTACAGAATCCATTTCAGCACCATCTAATGCGTCGATTGCATTGGAAAAAGAAGCAAGGCATTCCAACTGTGGAAGTTTAGAAACATATAATTCCATGAGCTCTCTTGCTTGTGGCTCGTCTTCTATAATTATACAACGCATCCATCTAAATTTAGAGTTAAGACACATTCAAAAGATTCATTATCCATTGATTTATTCAAATTATAGGCGTTGGGGAAAAGTCTACTCAAGCGCTGTTCTAAATTACTTAGGCCTACCCCACCATCGGATTTCTCCTTTCCATCTGGCAATTGATTGCGCGTTCCAAATTCAATCTTGTCGCCTTTTATTCTAAACCAGATGTGCAGCACAGACGCTTCTTTTCGTCCAAATAATCCGTGTTTAAATGCATTCTCTAAAAGGGGAAGAAACAATAAGGGAGGAATGAGCACCTCCTCTTCAGGTGGATTTAATTCTAGAATTACTTCGGAGTTTGGATCCATTCTTTTCTTACTGAGCTCGATATAGTCTTGAATCAGTTTTATTTCAGATGACAAGGAGACTTTTGAGACATTCGTTTGATACAGAACATAGCGCAATAGATCAGAGAGTTGAAGCAGATGCTCTGGCAGAGAATGGTCTTGTTTCACTGCGAGCGCATAAAGCATATTTAGATTGTTAAAAAGGAAATGTGGATTTATCTGAGCCTTTAGGGTGCTGAGCTCTTCATTCAATCTTTCTCTCTCTTTCTGAACCAATTCTATCCTTTGTTTTTCGGCATTAAACCATCCAAAACTGAGTTTCATTAACGTACTCAGAACGGCATAAATACCGAGGTACATACTGATCTCCCAATACTCTAGATAGCCAATAAAGAAATACGTAGGAAATATCCAATTCGCAATTTGATCGAAACTCAAATCGTTCAGAAGCACCCCTAACACAAGAATTATCGCCAGGCTACTGAAATAGGCCCCGAACTTCCTCTTCTGTAAAAACCTTGGAATGAGCAACTTTAAATTGAGTTCTACTACAAAGAGAATACTGATATGAAAGAGTAGAGAAAAGTACCAATCAATATTTTCGAGGCTGTCTGAAAGTTGAAAACCTAGGGCAAAGAAGTAAATTGAAGCAATCCACAAGGCAATATTAAAACCCCAAGCGCCAAGGGCGCTTGGGGTTTTCCAATCTTTTTTCAATCCTTTAGACATTCTCTCGATAGTATTTTCTGACTACATCAAAGGCCTCTTTATCTGCTCCAAACTTCACTAAAAACTTCTGAAGTTCTTCCGGTGACGCGGTCAATAGGGTTACTTTCTGCCCATTTTCTGAACGACTGACATGCGGCAAACGAATGCGGTTCTGTTCAAACAAATCCTCTAAATAGTCATCACTTAAAAAATCCAATTTAAATCCATCTTCATTCATTTGAACCTTAGCGAATGAATGTACTGGGATAAAGTCTCCATCGGAGGCAAGGTGAAAACCGGCATTCTCCTGAAAGGCACAAACATCAGCATACAATTGATCTTCTAACTCCAATAAAACAATTCTGTAGAGTGCAAATCGATTCAGAAAAGCACCTACTTCGTCTTCATCGAAATCTATTTCAGTTGGAAAAGGATATTCGCTTCTTCGATCTTCAATAACAATGTACCCACTCTTGAAATACGGCAAACTATACTTGCGGCTTTCTTCCGTTCTCTCTCCTTCTTGCAGACTGGGTGAATGCACCTTATCCCTTAAGATTCTAACTATAAATGACGGTATCTTCATTCCGTTTGGAAGCACATAATCTTCTGAAGGAAGGGGCTCTTTTTCCTCAAAAGCCTTCCATAAATACGCCTGCTTATAAATATAAACCGCGGCATCTCCGTCTACCTGATACTTGCCTTGAATTGCTTGCCTTTCTACCACCACATTTGGACTGTACAATGGAAAAAAGCTGATCACCTTGCAAGCACTAAGTACTGCAACGAGAAGGGTTAGTTTGATTAGATTCGCTTTCATAATTGAGAATGGTTAAAATTAATTCTTTGGCGAAATACTAGCGTTCATCAAAAAAACCGAAACTTTTTCGACGAATGCAGCTATTTATTCGACGAACCATCTCTTCTGAGTGTTTTTCTCTACTTCGGAACTTAATTTCTTTATTCAACGCCCATTCTACACATTCAAAAAGACAGCATCGAATTACGTTTGTTTATGCTCCTTTTCCATTCTCTTGTATGCAAGCCATCCACAAATTCTACGCATAAAGAGGCTAGTATGGCGGAAGTATTCAAGGCCTAAGAATCTAAACTTCACAGATATTCATGAATATTTTCTTAAGAAAAAGGATCGATCCACCGCACCGCACAAACAAGCAGGCAGAAGCAGGCTGCAGATCTACGAAAGGAATACATTCTTTGGGAAATCTTAAACGTGCTGATCTAATAAAATAGCATTGCCATCTGGATCCACTATAACTGTACTGGCAGGACCTTGACTCAATTCATCCGCTTCGTTTACAATGTCAACTCCTTTCTCTTTGAGACTTTCTTGGATAGATCGGACATCATCAAACGATTCGATTTTTTTTGCATTATGGTCCCAGCCTGGATTAAAAGTCAGTAAATTATTCTCAAACATTCCTTGAAACAATCCAATAATGCTTGTCTCATTCTTCATGATTAAGTAGTTTTTCGAACTATCTCCAGCAAAGACAATGAATCCTAATTTCTCGTAAAACTCTTTTGATACACCTAGATCTTTTACCGCTAAGCTGATTGAAAAGGCCCCTAATTTCATGCTAATAAATTATAGTTAAGAATACTAAGTTAGCATAATACAGCCTGTTTTACCAAGCTCTCATTTCTTAGACTCGGAGAGCACTTCAACCGCCTCTCTAATTTCAACAGCGCCTTGAAGCATTCTATGTACGCAGCAGGTATCAGCTTGCTCAGTAAGGCCTTCTTCTCTTCAGCCGACAAATTGCCTATGAGCTCGACTCTAATTTCTATGGAAGTAGAAAGCGATCTTTCTTCTCCTCTTCCCACCTGAAAATCTGCCCAAATATTAATACTCTTCTACGGCATAGGGTCGTTTCAGTACAAAGCCTTTAAAGTGGCTGCTTTGCTCACTACCAATGCAGCTATAAGCAATTCATCTGGAGAAAAACCAAAATATTTTCCACCCCATTTTTTGGGTATGTCTGCAATTAGGGTCGCTCTTCCATTGCGCAAAAGGGAGGTATCTCTGCCTCCATTCTTTAAATGAATGCTCTTTTGGACCGAGCAAGTAATCCAATAAGACTTCAGCACATTTAGAAGCTCCATAAGTAGATCCTTTTTGTGTCTCTCTGATTTGGTAGGCAGCTTCCTTGGTATACTTCTGTGCAAGCTGTAAGTCGGCTATTGTGCGTTCTGAATTATCAAGAATAGGTAGGTCTTTTCACTTTGTCATGGAGTAGATAGGAACTTGAGATGAACCATGTTCGCCTAATACAAATGCATCAAAATCATCTGCCCTGTACTTTAATACAATAGAAAGGTAGTATGCCAGACGTATACTATTTATAAATATCCCTTTTCCAATTACTTGCTCTGGTGGTAAGCCACTGAATTGAAATACCGAATGTGAAACGATGTCAACAGGATTAGTAATAATGAGGGTATAGGGTGAATTAACGAATGTTCTATTTCCAAAAATGTCTTTGGAAAGCTGAACATTCTCTTTCGCTGTAGAATAACGCGAACCACCGTGAAGGTTTGGAATTCCTGCCGTAAAAAAAATAAAGTGAGCAATGAGTAACAATTCCTCCTGATTCACATGCAGCTCTTTATTGGAATACAACGGCATTCCGTGAGCGAGCTCCAAAATGCACCATCCCCTTGATTGTTGGGTTCCATTACGTTCAAACGCAAGCTGTGCTTTTTATTTAATAAGCGCAATGAAAGTGAAGATCCAACATTTCCAAACCCTATAATGGTTGCATCAATCATAAGAGTTACATATCTCCAATTCTGAGAATAAATTGCAAGTAACTACAGTAATAAAATGCGTTCTATTGCAATTTATTTATGCTTCGAATCGGTTTATTACTTCATTCGTATGAAGTCTAAATCTTGAAAATCAAAGCTAAAATCAATGTTGGGTGAAATACCCTTCATTTTTATACTTATTCCTTGGCCTTCTTCATCTAAACTAAATAGGGCAAAAGCATCGGCATTCATGTCGGTATAATTCCATTTAATAGCAAAGGTGGTTGCCTTATAAAAGTACATTTGTCCATTCAATTTTGGAGACCGTTTAGACGTAAACCAAAGCTTGCCATCTTCTAATGTGATTTCTACTTCACCAAACCAATTATCTGTATACGTTCCTGTATAGTTTATTAATTCAATGGCGGAAGATTTGTTTGCAGCAACAAGCTTCCACACTTCGCTTATAACAGAATCCGATTCCTGACCTCTGGCCATGGCTCTAGCTGCCTGCTCCTTTATCCAGTCTCTTTCTTCAATCTCTAAATACGAATCAAGGATCATTTCTGGAATGGAGTTGTATGCGTTACCTCCGGGTAGTGAATTTGTGAGAACCACAATTCCCAAATTAAGCTCAGGAACTAAAATGGTTTTAGAAAGCATCCCGGGTAATCCACCTGTATGTGAAATAATTATTTTCCCTTTTTCATCCTTAAGGCTCCAGCCTAGACCATACGCTGCGAAGTGTGTGTTCGTTCTTGGATTGGGTTTTGTAGTGAATCCTAAATTGGTATGTGGTTTCCACATTTGATTTTGCTGCCTTTCTGAAAATAACTGATTAGACAAACCCTTTCCATATTTCCCTCTATTCAAATGCATGATCATCCACCTACTTAAATCATCTACGCTTGCATAAATACCACCTGCAGCCGCTACTAATTCGCTATCATACGTTGGTAATTGTTTTATTTCATCGCCTTCGGAATCATGAGGTAAAGCTAGATTCGCATTTTTCTTTAGTCTTGAATTTGTGGGAACTGAGTTGTTCATTTCCAGGGGAATAAATATTCTTGATTGTATAAAATCTACCCAGCTCATTCCGCTTAATCTTGCAACTACTTCCCCAGCGGCTATATAAAGTAGGTTGTCATAATCAAATTGAGTTCGGAAGGCAGAAGTGGGTTTTTGATGTTGGAAACTAGTAATGACGTCCATAATTGTAAAATCAGCCCCATCTGGAAATATCATAAGATCTCCGGCTCCAAGTCCCAAACCACTTCTATGAGTCAGTAAATCCAGAATGGTAAAATTTGCAGTGACATAGTCGTTATACATTTTGAATTCAGGGAGATGATCAACTACTTTGTCTTCCCAATTCATTTTCCCTTCGTCTACGAGAATGGAAAGTGCAGCTGCAGTAAATGCCTTTGAATTTGAAGCGATGGCAAATAAAGTGTGCTCATCCACCTTCTCCTTATTTTCAAGGGATTTGATTCCATAGCCTTTGGAGTGAACCACCTTACCATCTTTTACAATTGCGATGGCAATACCTACCGAAGGGGATATGTCCATTGCTTGCTCTATAAGGGAATCTATTTTTTTTGAATTAATCCCTTGTCCAAGAAGGGATTGACCCATAAATAGAAATACAAATGATGAGATAAGAAGGCTGTATTTTTTCATAATTTATTTATTGGATGCCAAGGGGAGTCTTCGCAATAATCCCCGTTTTTAAATTTTGCTCTATTGATAAGAATCCATAGTTGGCCTTGTATGCCTCGAAAATATGCCTTTCTGGTAGAGACTGAAAATCGCTACTTCTATTTTGTGTATTTAACTCAACTAGAAACAGTCTGTAGAGGAGTAGAATAATTAGACCATACCTGCTTTAGCATGTCAATCAATCTTTCCAGATCTAGTGTTTTATCGTCGGCAGTGTTAATACTAAAGCTTTATATAGCTTCGGTAAGCGCCTTTTCCTTTGCCTGCATCAGCCCATGTTGATTCCCCTTGGGGATTTAAGATGCCAAATAGATGAGTGCTAAGGTGCTGTTGCTCTAATTAGAAATCGTCGTTTTTGTTTTTTCATTATGTGCTCCACATGCTTTCTTTTGTTTTCTAAGTCATTCTTCCCTTGCCGGTCCGAATCATTCCTTTTTCCTAATCCAACATCGAAAATTTGCAAGCATTCCTTTTTACAAGCTCAATCAACTCAAATAATCTATTTTCACCATCCAACTCTCTAAAAAATGAAAAAACACATCCCTTTCACACTTCTTCTGATCGGATTTTTCCTAGGAGCCATTCTGCCGGTTCAGGCTCAATCTGGACAAAATATTTGGGTTCCTATAGAGGCCTGGGAACTTCCCACTAGTGGCGAAAAACGCATAAAACCAGCAAAATCTAAATTGTATCGTGTAGATTTTACCGCCTTACAAAACAAGCTGATGCAAGCGCCAATTGAAGTCTGGCCTCGCCAAGAGCAAACCACTTTGATCTTTGATTTACCCGTTCCTGAAGGCGGTTTTCGCAGGTTTCAGATCATGCAATCTCCTGTTATGGCCCCTGCTCTGCAGGCTAAATACCCTCAGATTCGCACTTTCACAGGCTATGGTTTGGACGATCCCCGAGAAACTGTAAAGTTGGATGTTACCCCGCATGGGTTTCATGCCATGGTTCTGCGCGCTGGGCCTACTTTTGCCATCGATCCTGTATTTGTGGGAGATACCAAGCACTATATGGTCTATTCAAAAACAGACCTTTCTCCTCGTTTAGATGAGGATTATACTTGTCATTGGGATGGATCTCAGGCTTTCGATCACAAAGGATTGGCCCAACAAAGCCGAGCAATGAAAACCGTTGTCGGCAACAATCCTACAGGACCTAACCTTCGAAATTACAGAATCGCTATTTCCACTTCTGGAGAATATGGTGCATATCATGGAGGCACGGTTCCGCTCACCCTTGCTGCAATTGTCACCAGTCTCAATCGCATCAATCAGGTTTATGAAAAAGATCTAACCATTCGAATGACTCTCATTCCAAATAATGACACCCTCATTTTTACCGACCCCAACACAGACCCCTTTCCCTCCAGCTTGGGACCGTCACTCGGAGTGAATGATTCCCTTATCACTGCGCGGATTGGTCCGGCAAACTATGATATTGGGCATGTATTTACTGTTTTTGGAGGCGGATTGGCTGCTTGGGGTGTATGTCAGAACTCCAAACCCAGAGCGGGAACGGGCCTTAGCAATCCAGTAGGAGACCTATTTGATGTAGACTATGTATGCCATGAAATTGGGCATCAGTTCACGGGTGGTCATACCTTTAATTATTGTCCTGGACCCGGGAATACACCTGTAGAACCAGGCAGTGGGAGCACCATTCAGGGCTATGCAGGTTTGTGCGGCTCTGCCAATGTAGACAATAGTTCCGTAGATCAATTTAGCGTTATTAGCTATGATGAGATTGTGAACTATACTCATTTCGGAGGGGGCAATTGTCCACAATTGATTCCTACCGGGAATTCCGCACCCCTTGTGCAAGCTGGATCCGCAGGCTATTTTATTCCTAAATCGACTCCTTTTGAACTTATAGGTTCCGCCATTGACAATGACGGAGATTCTATGACTTATTCTTGGGAACAATTTGATCTCGGACCCAATACCCATCCAGACACCGCCTTAGGAACCTGTCCGCTATTTAAGGTGAATTATCCCCTGGATATTCCCACTCGTATTTTTCCAAAAATTGCCGATATCGTAACGGGTAATTATACCCGAGGAGAAAAGTTGCCTGATTATGGCCGACTGATGACTTTTAGGCTAATGGTACGAGATGGACGTGGGGGCGTGGATTGGGATGAATTGCATTTTCACACTACGGATTCTTCGGGTCCTTTTGTAGTGACCCATCCCAATATCGGATTTCCAGTCTGGAATGTAGGCTCTGTGCAGAACGTTAGTTGGGATGTAGCTGGTTCCGATCAATACCCAGTTAGCTGCCAAAAAGTAGATGTTTTTTTATCAGAAGATGGTGGGTTTACATATCCCCATACCTTGGCTTTGAATCGCGATAATACAGGTTCTACGCCTATCACTGTGCCCAATATCACAGGAAATCAAATGAGGGTAAAAGTGAAAAGCAGCTATTCCATCTTCTTTGATATTTCGAATGAAAATTTTGCCATTGTTCCGGCTGCTACTCCTGATTTTACTATTTCGGTGGGCGAGCCCGGCCAGGTGATTTGTGGAGCTGATTCTGTGCGTTATTTGATCGATTTAGACACCATAGATGGCTTTGCAGATCCTGTGAACCTTGCTTTGTTTGGAAATCCTGCTGGCACGAATTATAGCTTTAGTTCTAATCCTGCAACTCCTCCTGGGACTGCAATCCTGACTCTGAGCAATATAGGAGGCGCAGTTTCTGGAAATTACACACTGACTCTACAAGCGAGTTCGACCAGTGGCACTAAAAACTATCCTTTGACTTTGGGCATTCGTCCCGGCGCACCGCTTGCAACAAATCAGATAAGCCCTTATAATGGAACATCTAGCCTCAGCGGTTCCATTCCTTTTATCTGGAATGCAGATCCTTGGGCTTGGTCGTATACCTTGGAACTCTCGAAATCACCTGGCTTTGTTCCGTTGGAACTTTCGGTTTCCGGACACACTTCCAATAGTTATACAGCTTCCCCTGCATTGGATAATAATAGCGTCTATTATTGGCGGGCACGAGTAGATTCAAGCGATTGCGGTCAAGGTCCCTGGTCCCAAACTTGGTCTTTTCAGACCCAACTCATCCAATGCACTCTCTTCACCAGTGCGGATGTCCCAGTGCTTATTGATAACAATTCACCGGACACCATTACCTCCACACTTACCGTTCCTAGCAATATCATAATAACCGACTTGAATTTTATTGATCTGAAAGGGGATCACACCTATATGGACGACCTGAGTGCAACCCTTTTTGCCCCAGACTTCACACAGGCCCTTTTGTTCGATTACATATGTGGCAGCGATGATGACTTCTGGCTCAGTTTCGATGATACTTCTACAAGCACTATCATTCCGTGCCCTCCCACCACTGCCCTTACCTATAAACCGGACGATGCTCTCAGCATTTTTAATGGAATAAACAGTGCCGGACGTTGGACCTTGGAGATCATGGACAGATTTGCTGCAGATGGCGGTGAATTACAAGCTTGGGGGCTCGAAATCTGCGGTCCTACCTTAAATACCATTCCTCCGACGCTGATCACATCCACACTCACAGTAGATCAGGGAATGAGCGCAGGAGTTACCTCCATCTACCTAAATACGCAATGCCCCGCTGCCGGCTCAAATCCAGTATATACGCTGATAACATTGCCCAACAATGGAGATCTGCTGCTCTTTGGAAATGCCCTGGCCATTGGCGATACCTTTAGCCAAGCAGATATTGATGGAGGAGTATTGATCTACCAACATGATAATTCCCAAACTAATTCAGACTTTTTTGAATACGCGGTTCAGTGCCCAAATGGCCTGTACATAGGGGGGCAGGTTTTTCAGATCAACATATCGCTGTTTGTAGGGATATCAGAAGCCTCGAGCTTAGAAAAAATAAAAGTATTTCCCAATCCCAACTCTGGTTCCTTCACTGTTTCTGTTCCTGATCGGCTTTCTGGACCGTATGAAATTGAGATCATAAATATGCGGGGTCAATTGCTGCATCATGTGAGTAGTTCAAAACAGGAAGTGAACATTCAGCTTGGAAACCTTTCTTCTGGAATTTATAGCTGTGAAGTCAGAACGGCTGATGGGGAAAGCATGCGGGTTAAGATGGTTGTAAATTGAGAGGGCTTTTTCTTTGGATCATTGGAGTGTTTTCTCCATGCTTCACTGCTTGCCTATAGCACCTTCGAAAACCGCTCTGGGGAGAGTACATTTTATGGTAGCTGTGGGGCTCTTTTAGAGCTCCTTTGCCAAAGGACGAACTCATTCTTCACAAAACGAGACCTAACAATCTTAAAATCACCTGAGTTATTCATAGAGAACATGGAAGAGTGTGGGTATTTAGGTCAAGAACACCATGAATAAACTTTCTAAGTTCAGCTGTATTTTTTAAGGTATTTGCCTGATAATAAAGGCTTCAAACAGCTCAAAGGCAAAATAGAAAAGAGTGATTTAGCCTTCTCAGAAACGATCTGAATCAGAACTAAAACAGACTTATGCATTAGCTACTGTTGCTACTTAAAGTATTTATTTTTGATATGCGCCAGACGAATAAGTCAATTCATAACTGTGGGTATATATCTCGAAGACAATTCCGAAAGGATCTTCCACATACACCATTTTAAAGGGTTTCTCATTGGGATAATACGCTCGTATTGGCATCCGTTGTTTCCCTCCATATTCAATTATTTTATTCGTCAAAGCTTCAATATTTGGGTCTTGAACACAGAAGTGAAATAATCCAGTATTGAAAGGCTTGAATTCTGGAGCTTCTTTAATTCCATGTGAAAATGAAAACAACTCAATCCCAATTCCATCCGAAGTAGACATATGTGCAATTTCGAACTCTTCCCAATCCTCTCCAAAGACATCAATACACATCTGTCCAATTGCAGTTTCTCTTTCTTTTACAACTTTTGATGGTGACATAATAACATACCATCCCATTACCTCTTGATAAAACTCGACTGCTTTATTTATGTCAGGAACTGTAATTCCGATATGTGAAAATGATCGGGGATATTTATTCTCTTCCATGATAGTTTGATTTTTTTTGGTAAAACGCGCAGCAGCTGCGCAACGTACAGAGTACTACCAAGGTTTAGATTTATAAAGGTGGAAATAGCTTTTCAAGTATGTTTAATCTTACGAAGCACAAACCTGTATTAGGTATAGATTCAGTTATATGAATTATTCCGGTTGTTCAAACTGAATTTTCACCCCTTCAAATTCCATATAGAATGGCGTTAGCTGAAAGGTCTCTTGGGTAATTTTATGTAATAGGACAATAGAAAATCCCATGAACTTTCTATTGCTTTGCAATTTTAATTATTGCCGTTTGTGGAATATACTTTTTTTATTTTTCGAGATGTACTACTTTGCAAGTACACCAAATAGTATACTTCGCAGATCATTTTTAATACCGACTAAAAACCCATGCTCTATACCATATTACAATGGGCAAATATTCATTTAATCGTATTATTCTGATGCCAATTTGTTTTTAAAATCATACAATATGGACAGGCATTTTGATTCTTAATCTTAGACTGCCCATGATCGGTTAGTGTATTGATGCGAAAAATATATACGTATTTAATCCCATATAGAACAAAGCTGGCAAAGAAACCCAAATACTATCTTTCAATTTTATTCTTACCAAAAGTCCAGATAACATAAGCAATGCAAGACCAAGAGAAGCAATCGTTAAAATTGGATTGAATTTAAGTCCAATTATTAAGCCTGTAGCTCCTGTAAATTGTAATATTGTCGTCAGCAGTCCTATTTTTTCTAGCCCAAACCGTTTGAATTCTTTTTTCATATGCGGCGATATAAAGTAGGATACCGCATATCCGAAAAAGGATAAGCTTGATATTAAAACGCATATTTCAACTATATTCATATTTATCATTTAATAGAAAATACAGCAATAAATACGCTTAAAATCAAGAGAATAAGAGAGGGTAAATGCTTAGTAAACGAATTGCTTATTTTGAAATGAAAATATTGAGCACCGATCATCAATAGCCCCATGAGTATAGATGGAACAAGAACCAAAGATGAATGCCAAATGCCCACAACAAGCAAAGTGGCTAAAGAGATTTTTGTTGCTCCTATTAAACTTCGGGTTAAATCACTTAATCCGAATTGGTTGAATTCTTTAACCACATTATGAAACCTAAAAATCCAAACATAACCAACAGATACAGCTACAATAATTTGCGATAATTTTATTAAATTCTCCATTTTATTTTGTTTTTTGTCCTACTCGTTTGGCTTTTCAGAATACGCCCCGTTTTAAAATAGAGTTCTGGTCTCTCTTTTTTTAATGTCTTTTCTTAGTTATACGATTTTACAACAGTTGCAACCAAGGTTTGCCAGCCAGTTAAAGGCTTCATTCATATTAAAATACAAGAAAGTTAAAGCAGGCTAGAACCTCTAACTACACTATAGCCTGACTCTTTTTATATACGTTCTATCCGCTGCAAATTTATGGCAATAATCTAAAATAGCGCGTCGGGCGACTCATCTGCTATGAAGTCCGTCGCCATGAACAAAATCCAACTCAAAACGCGATCAGAGGAATTAGAGCTACAACTCAGAAGGATTAGATCTATACGATCGACTTGAGAATACTCCATAGAATAATCAAACAAAAGACTCTCCAAATTCATTTTCTCAAATAGGATAAATCGTTCGGAATAACAACGGTTCATAGGAAAAGCAAACCACTATTTATGATCAGGGCAGCCTGAATGAAATCATGAGTTGCAAAAGTAATTCGCGCAGCAAACAAACAGAGCGAGCAGGAGCTAAGAACTTCAGATTACGAAATCTGAATTGGATGAAGAATATGAAAGCCTCGTAGAAAGAGAAAAAGCATGAAGGGAAAAAGGCTGAAACGAAGTCCAATTATTTAAGCGCTTGGGAACATATTCTAAATACTAATTTATATTTGAAATTTTTAAAAAATGTAAAATACCTATTTTTCATAGTTCCATACTACATCATTTTATTTAAATATATTTTGAATACAATAATGAGTATATTGTTCCTATTAAAGCAGAATCTATGAAATATCTATCCTGTAAATTATATTATTTCTTAATACTCATTTTATTTGTATCATTTGGCTTAAAAGCACAAGATAATTCAGCTAAAAAGGATAGTACTTCAATTTCAAAAGAATCAATAGCTCTTGAAGATATTACCGGAGAATCAGAAAAACTGAGTCAGCAATTACTAAAACTCAAAGGAGACTTGGATCAAAGTACAAGAATCCTTGAAATCGACTCTATTGTTACAGCTACAAGTCCTGATATTCTTGAGTTGGTGGATTCCTCCTTCTTGAAAAGAGAGGAGGTTTCACTTCGAGATCTTAAAGTTCGAAAAGTTGAATTGACCAATTATAAGACGATTTTAAGTGGGTATCAAAATACCATTCGGGATAGATCAGAAGAAATTAGTAAAATCATCAATGACGTATTTGAAAACCTCAATAAATGGGAACAAACTAAAAAAGAATTTGCCGATAGAACTGATTCTAAAGACATAGAGGAGAGTTTTGACCAAGCTATTTCTGCTTTAGAATATACCATGAAGGACGCTCATCAGCGGTTGGATGGCGTATTTCTTACCCAAAAAAAGATGACTGAATTGGTTATGGTTATCGACGAGGAAATTTCAAACATTGTATATGCTGAGAATCAAAGACGTAAAGACTATTTTGTTTTTGATAGTAAGCCTCTATGGGGGGAAAGTGAAAAATCGATGATTGGGGATAGTATTGCTCCTGAGTCACCATCCTCTTATTCTTTAATCTCCAAAGGACTAAAACAAAACAGGACTCAATTTCTAGATTTCTTCCATTTAAATATAAAAACATTTATACTTCAAATCGTATTTCTTATTCTATTATTGGTCTTTCTCATCATTGCGAATGTTAAATTGAATAGAAATATTCTTTTATTGAAAAATACTATTGAAATTCAAGCAAAAACAATTCTTAATAGTCCCATTTTAACTACCTTAACAGTCGGTATTCTTATCTCTGTCTTCTTTTATGATGCAATGGTTCCAGCCTATGCAGAATTTCATATAATTATAGTTCTTTTTGCAAGCGTTTTATTGCTTCCGAAAGTAACTGATAAAAAATTAAGTGCCTTTTTATGGCTTTTATTTCTAGTTTATCTAATCAACACTTTTAAAGCCTTTATTGGAGTAAAAGCAGATTTAGTAAGAGGCCTGTTGATTATTGATATTCTTTTGCTGTTTGCTGCGCTATTGATTGGACGAAAAATAGTGAAAGGAAATCCGGAGAAGTTTTCTCAAATCATTCGACTCTTTAAATTTATTTCGATTTTCTATATGTTGTTGCTTTTGATTTCGATCATAGCCAATGTAATTGGAATGGTTGCTCTTTCGAACTATATTACTAAGGCGGTCATTTACTCACTCACTTTTGGTACTATTTTTTACTTAGCAACAAAAGTATTCACAAGCATCTTTATTCTCATATTCAAGTTTAGGGTCACCACAAACATTCAGACCTTAACGATCCTAATTAAAGCTACGCATGAAAGAATAAGGCCCCTATTTAACTTTATTGGGTTATTGTTTTGGCTCTTTTTTACTTTAAGAGGATTTGAATTATACGATTATATCCTCAGTAGCTATAATGATGTTATCGCTCTGGAATGGATAATAGGTGAAACGACTATTTCTTTTGGAGGTATTTTGGCTTTTTCTGGAATTCTGATTTTCACTCTAATCATATCAAAAATTGCGGCGGCTCTTTTTCAGGATGAATGGATGATTAATGTCTTGCCAAGAGGTATTGCGCCGGCCATATCATTGGTTTTAAGAATTATCGTGATTGGCTCAGGACTTTATGTCGGATTTGCAGCCGCTGGATTAGATCTTAGCAAGCTTGGACTTATTGCTGGAGCTCTTGGAGTTGGTATTGGTTTTGGATTACAAAATGTGGTGCTTAATTTTGTTTCAGGCTTGATTCTGGCTTTCGAAAGACCCATTAATATAGGCGACACCATAGAGGTAGATATGGAAATGGGTGTTGTAACCAACATAGGGGTTCGATCGAGTAATATTAGAGCGTATTCTGGCGCAGAAGTAATCATTCCGAACGGAGACTTAATTTCAAAAAAAGTAATAAACTGGACCTTATCTGACAGGAATAGAATGAGTAGGGTACCTATGAAGACTTCGCCTGATGCTGATCCGGAAATAGTAATTGAACTGTTTAATAAAATGGCATTAGAGCAACCAGACATAAGCTCCGAACCTGCTCCAAAAACGTATTTCTACGGTTATGGGCCAGATGGGAACCTGGACTTTACTCTAACGTATTGGACTACTTTTTCAGACACCTTAAAAACGGATAGTAAAATAGCCTTGGAAATATTTAAAAGGTTAAAAGAGGAGGGTTTTCAGGCTCCTGCTCCTATGAGAAGAATTATTACGGATGAAGGGAGAAAAAGAGCTTAATACTCAAAATTCATTCATGATGTTTGGGTATAAGAGAGGACTAAATACAATTAGCCATAATATCAGGGAAAAGACTTGTCCGTTCTGTTGATCAGCTAGAATCATTAATCCTAAGGTATTTCAAACATAGCAGTGAGAGTCGCTACTAAGTCTTGTCTAGACATATAGCTATCCGCTCGATTAGCCAAAGTTTCTATGTCTCACTTCTGAATTACATACGCCTAATTACAGAGGGGAGAGGGGATTAAATGAGCCCATGGGAATATGGATTTACTCCAATGATTTAAATCTAGATAATTCAAAGTAGTACTATAAAAAAGGATCAGAGCTTCAACCCAAAAAGTATTCGAACAAACTTAATTCTTCTCAATACAAACTCATAGACAACAAAGCATCCTATAAAAGTAAAGGCGGTAACGAGTATGAATTTCAGGAAAGCAGGAATATCCAATGGGAATACGAACGATGAGGCTAGATAAAGAAGAACCATATGAATGATATAAATCGGGTACGCTGACTGGCTTAAATAGGCCAAAGTTTTACTGGGTTTATTGAGGTGTTTGTGCCCAAAACCGAAAATAGTGAATATCCAAAGGTTGGATTCAATAGACTTTAAATAGTAGGGAGCGTTAAATTCCCCTTCCAAGAAACGAAGCGTATATAAGGTTGTTGCAATGGCCAATAACAACCATCTCCATTTGGTAACAGTGCTCCAAAATGCTTCACCACAATAAACGCACAAAAACCCTACGAGGAATGCAATCATGCCTATCCAGAAGCCGTGGGCATTCATGGCATAATATTCAAAATTCTCAGGCTGTACCAACTCAACTTCCACAATAAATGGAATCATTAAGACCAACAACCCCAGCGGATTGCTCAATAACTTACTTATTATCTGGTGAAACGTACCTGCGGGATGATTCTTCAGATAGAAGAACAAAGGAAAAAAGAGTAGTACATAAGCGAAAATATTGCCCAGAAACCAAAGGTGCGCTGGGTTAACAGAATACAGCATATCTTGGTGGTAGTAATTCTTCCAGAGCAAGATATGCAGAGGCACAATGGCCAGCATTCCAAAAACATAGGGTATTAAAATGCGCTTTGAACGCTCAAGCAGCAGTGCTTTCCAGTCGCGCCTTTGAATGGCGAAAAATACTCCCATACCAGAAACAAAGAATAGCAGCGGAATGCGCCAAACATTGAGCATGGCCATTGGGGTCCAAATCCATTGAAGGGGTTCATTATTTTGGATGAATCCGATGAACACCCCCCAAGGCTGAAAGCCAACGGCGATATGGTATATCACCAACAAGCCAATAGCAATTATACGCAGCCAATCAATATCGTATCTTCTGGTATTTAGCATTATAAGGCTATTATTTACTGTTTTTAATCATTTCAGCAATTATAGGTAGGCTAGCTTTAAGCTGATCATAGTCTAGTTTAAATCCAAATGGGCCAAGGTCTTTGCTTAGTTGATCATAAATGGGCTGCAAATCATCAAAGGATGCAGAAACGGATTCCAATGCGGTTGAATTATAATTGTTTCTCACAGTGAGATCGACCTTCTTGTCAAGAAGAGCTTTTACAATATCGGTTCGTCCAAAGAAAGCTGCAGTATGCAATGGTGTTGATCCATCAGCGCTTTTTTCATTCAGATTAGCTCCGCCCGCTATCAATAAAAGAGCAACATCCGTTTTGCCAAATGTGGCAGCAATATGCAAAGGGGTAGACCCATAATCATCTTTTTGGTTTAAGTCTGTTTTAGCCGCAATGTGTTCTTTGACTGCATCTATGTCACCAAAAAATGTAGCCTCTTGAATAGTAGTGCTAGGGGATTCTACTTTTGTTTCATTAGAAGATTTCTCTTGCGCTTGACTGCAAGAAGCTGTTCCGAAAAGAATAATAGTCAGACTTAAAGCAAACCATGTTTGGATATTTTTTAATTTGAGCGTTTTCATTATTTTGTTTGTTGGTGTTCAATATTTATTTGATACCACAAAGGTTAGAAGAAGACGAGCTTGCCAGTAAACAATCATGCTGCGAAAGATGAGAGCTATGCACTTTGTATAGAAACTATGACGCTAGGCTATAAACTATGACGCAAAAAGCTGAAATGAGACAGTTGCAAGTGGTCTTTAAATTGCCGACTATTGCATGTACGCTTACATTATAATATGTCAAATTTCCAATCGTCTAAGAGTATATTTCTTCAGAAAATAGTTTGGATTATTGAAGAAAATCTGTCAGATGAGAATTTCGGAGTAACCGAATTGGCAGAAAGTATTGGTATGAGTAGGTCTACTCTTCTTAGAAAAGTAAAGCAAGAAACGGGCGAATCGGTCAGTGTACTGATCCGAAATATAAGGCTGCACAATGCCAAACTTCTGCTGAAAAAGGACTCTTTAACTGTTTCCGAGGTTTCGTATAAAGTTGGATTTGGCAGTACCTCCTATTTCACAAAATGCTTCAGAGAATTATACGGGTATACACCTGGAGAGGAGGGCAGCAGAGCTCCCCTTGAAGAGGAGGTTGTAGTTGATCCGCCAAGCGGAGTTGCAAAAAAGAGAGGCAAAGTCATAGGTCTGGTGGTATCCATTGTTTTGGTTTTGGCTATAATCGTATTTATGTTACCTAAGGCGGAGGAGCAAGCTATTCCAAAAGGACTTAGCAAGTCTATAGCGGTATTGCCATTCAGAAATGATAGCGCAGATAGCTCCAATGTTTATTTTATGAATGGCCTAATGGAAGCTATCCTGGATAATTTCCAAAAGATAGAGGATATCAAAGTGACCAGCAGGACAAGTGTTGAGAAGTATAGAGGCATATCCAAAACAATACCCGAGCTCTCAAAAGAACTCAATGTGAGTTATTTTATTGAAGGCAGCGGACAGAAGATAGGCAATGAGATTTTGTTGACTATTCAGTTAATCGAAGCACCGAGCGATAAACATCTATGGTCGAAGAGATATAAGCGGGAGATAAAGGATGTATTCGACTTACAAAGTGAGGTGGCTAAAAGTATAGCGAGTGAGATTAATGCGATCATTACCCCTGAAGAGAATAAGCGCATAGAGAAGGTGCCTACCAATAATCTAGTGGCTTATGATTATTATCTAAAGGGCTTGGTATTATTGAGAGACAAAACAGGAAAGGGTTTAGTTGGAAGTATCGAACAATTTAAAAAGGCCATCCAAGAAGATGGAGAATTTGCCAATGCCTATGCGAATATAGCGGTAGCCTACTACTATCGTGATTTGTATCATTCGGAAAAAAAGTATGTTGAAGAGATAAAGAATTATGCAGACAAGGCGATGCTCTTGGATCCTGATCTTGGTGAAAGCCTGATAGCGCATGCATTGAACTTTATGCAAATGGGAGAGTATGAACAAGCGATTGGTTCATTTGAAAAAGTATTAGATTACTATCCTAATACGGCGTGGATACACAATTTCCTATCTAACATCTATGCTTCTATCGTACCCAATACAGAAAAGTATCTCGAGCATGCTTTGCAGGGTATTCAGACGGCCGTTGTAAGTGTTGATTCTTCAACGGCTAGCTATACTTATTTACACTTTAGTAATGCTTTAGCACAGAGTGGTTTTATAGATGAGGCTGAATTCTACATCCAAAAATCACTGGCTTACAATCCTAAAAACTTATACTCCCAGTACTTGTATTCCTATATCAGATTAGCAAATAATTTCAATCTCCAGCAGACTAAGTTGGAGTTAGTAGAAATACTGCAAAATGATACCAGCAGAATAGATATTATTCAAGAGATAGCCAAAGTATGTTACACCTTGGAGGAGTATGAAGAATCGTGGGAGTATTATGAAAAGTTGATAGAGATTAAGACAGCATTGCAACTAGATCTCTATGAGAGTGAGGATATAAAAATAGGTTTTGTGTTGGAGCAACTTGGGAAAGAGGAAGAAGCAAAAGCATTCTATGATAGGTATCTTGAATACGCTGAAAATGACAAGACTTTATACAAAGAGTTAAGTTTATCAGCCTATTATGCAACCCTTGGAAATATAGAGAAGGCGATGGATTACTTCATGGCATTTTCTCAGAAGGATAATTATCAATACTGGTTTGTATTGTTTTTAGAAAGAGATCCTATTATGTTGCAAATGAAGAATCATCCTGATTTTAAAAGCACCGTAGAGAAAATCAGCAATAATTTTTGGCTTAAACATAAGGAGATAAGGGAAAGGCTGGAAGAAGAAGGCATAATAGTGCCTGTGAAAAAAAGTTTGTAGAGGATAGTATTCAATCGAAATAGGCGAATTTTTCAACGAATGTATTCTTCGTTTATTGGCTTCTTATAATGAGGGATATTGGTTCGGTTTTATTCTATACTAAGTCTAGTTACCCGGAATTATAGAACAATCAATCTATAGCAATAGCCACAATGCGCAGGATTGTTTTTAGCTGCCAACTCTAATGCCTTCACATATTTTTCAGATTTATATTGATCGACTGCCTGCGATAATAAAACGAACCAATATTTATCCTGCCCTCTTCCAAGATCCTTATGAGGCCACATCTCTTATTTTCCAATGTAAGGGATTACATAATCCAGGGCGAGTTGAATATTTGCTCCATTTGCCGCGTCCTAATTCCAAAGATCAATTCCAATCCTTTCTGCAAGAGTGGCTAAGGCAAAGTGCTTTGGTATCATACATCGAGTAATGCAAACTAAATCCCCTTATAACCTCCAGAGGTTGCATTCCATCATCACTAATTTGATTTTTTATACGATCCTTGGAAAATGTTTCAATTAGATTCTGTGCTAATGAATCTTTTCCGAGATAGAGTGCAATTGAAACGTATTGAACATCATACCAAGTGCCATGATTATTTGGTCTTATCCGCTCCTCTTTCCCATGATCACTTTCAATTAACCATTGAAATAGTGAGGAAACCATCTTTTCAAAGCTTTGTTTTTTTCTTCTGTCCAAGCTTGTGAGCTAGAAATTAGTGTTGCACCGTCAATCACATTTGTTAGAAACCGCATCTCGTTTATCCCCGCAGGTCTTCCATAATTATGGGTGCATGGTCTGTATAAACGATATCTCTTTAGAAGCCTTAGTTTTATAGCTCAACATTCGACGATAATCCATATCCGCACTTTTAGTCGAGAATATTTAGACTGCTCGTTTCAATAATAATATGCGCTGTTTGCGCGATCTGAAAGTTTTTAAAAGAATAATAGCCGGCATTGGGTCGATTTAATTCAATTTACAAAGAAATTGAAATGGGTTAATACCCTTGAAAATCACCACAAAACCGGCTACTATATTTATACTTTATTGGCTTAACATTATTTCAGCTTTCCAATACTTAATTTAACCTATTGAATCATTATTCCGGGCTTAGCTTTGGTATAACAGAACCCCCAAACTTTCTTGGGGTATTCAAGCCTAAATAACGGATACCGCTATTGCGGTATTTGGCAATTATTCACTGGCTCCTTGAAATGGGCTCCAATCTGCATCGACTTCCATTATATTATTCTTAGTTTTATAAGAGTCATATAATGCAATCATTTCTGTTAATTTTTCAGGGTTTTCAGTTTCCAAGGGTTTTGTTTCCGAAGGGTCATTTACTACATTGTATAGATGCCATTTGCCATCGCCAAACATCCCTGTTCTAACTTTCATAGCTTTTAATTCTCCTTGCATCACATAGCCATTGCCGAATAATTCAAACGCCCACCAGTCTTTCTCTGTTCTAACCACTTCTGATTTTCCTTCTATAAATGGCTTCATACTTATTCCGCTCGGAGGAACGATACTTCTTCCCTTATATTCAGTCATTGGATGTGTAATGTCTGCATATTCCAAAATGGTCATAGGAATATCTTTAGCATATGCCACTGCATTCGATTTTGAGCCAGCACGAGCATACTCTGAACTAAATGCACCAGGAGGAACAACCATCATTGGTACTCTGATTCCACCTTCGCCAATAAACCATTTCCACCATTGCAATCCGCCTGTTGCTGCATTTGCCCAAGAAGTGCCAATTACATTTTCTGAATTAGCCGTTCCTATCGCATCAAATGAAGAATCAAATTGGTTTTCAATCCATGTTGCAAATTCAGGATTCCCTGTTTTTGGATTAGTTGGCTCTAGTCCTTCAGGTCCATTGTCTGTAACATATACAATTAGGGTATTGTCTAATTGTCCAGAAGATTTGAGATAGTCTAAAAGTTGACCGATTCTGTTGTCTTGGTCTTCAATCATTGCAGCATACGTAGCCATGATTTTGGCTTGCTTTTCTTTATCTTCTTGAGAGAGATCTTCCCATCTTTTTGTCAAATTATTAAAAGGCGCTTCGGTTGCTTCGTGCGAAATTAATCCGTGCTCTTTTAGGCTTTCATATCTTGCTTTCTTTAAGCCTGCGTATCCTAATTTTAAATAATTGTCATAATATTTCATAATCAAATCTTCTGGAGCTTGAATAGGAAAATGCGCCGTTGTAAATGCCATATACGCAAACCAAGGTTTATCTTGCTTGGCACCATCCTTAATGAACTCTAACATTTGATTCGTATAGATTTCACCAGAATAGACCCCGCTAGGTCTATCATATGGCTCTCCATTTAAAGTCCATTCTTCAATACGTTTCACGTCTAGTCCATTTGGATCCGCGAAATCAGGTGTCATTGACAAATTGTTCCAGTGATTTGAACCTCCAGAATAGATGCCAAACTCTTTAGTAAATCCAAAGCCTAATGGTCCTTTACTTCCGGGTTTATCGCCACCTAAATGCCATTTCCCAACTTTGTATACATCATAACCATCATCCTTAAGAAGTTCAGAAATGGTTACAGCATCATCGGTTAGATAAGATTCATATCCTTTCTTTCCTCTAGTAGGAGGGTAAACAGAATAGTCAAATGCTCCTAAACCAATTTCGATATTGTTATTCCCAGTCAAAATCATTGACCTTGTAACAGAACAAACGGGGGATACGTGAAAGTTTGTAAAGCGAATACCTGCATCAGCAAGTTTATTCATATTTGGTGTTTTAACTTCTGAGCCAAAAGCTCCGATGTCTCCAAATGCAGTATCATCGCCTACCAGAAGTAGAATATTTGGTTTTTTCTTTGCATTTTCCTTAACCTCTGTAGTTTCTTTCGTTTCAGAGGCCTGACCACAGCCCGACAGAAGTATTGCCGCCCAGACGAAGTAAAATATTTTTCTCATGATTTATTGTAATTCGGGTTGTTATTAATTGAAGCTGGTACTCGTTATTTTCATTTTTATAACTACCACAAGATTCTCCTTAAATAAATATTCGCCCCAAGATAGGTGAACATAAGACAAAGGACAAATTAAAAACACATCCTTTGATGGGTTTTGAAATCTCTTTTTTTATTCTATAAATAGTTAAAAGTTTGATTCCTATAAAGCTAGCGATATGTCTATCGTAAGAAGAATCAATTAGTATTGGATTCCAACCTAATAAATCAAGGTAGTGTTCTTTTGGAGTCATCGCAACGAAGGTGTTTAAGCGATAGAAAAGTGTTAAGATTATTTCTTTTAAAGAATTCAAATAAAACTACATGATTTCCGGATTGTGGTATCCCAACTCCTCTAGTTCACCAATATCAAATTTTAGATATTCGATTTCGCCAATAGACTCAATAGTAAGCCCTTGAATTTCATTGCTAAAAACTCTTGAATCTGCCATAAATTTTCCCTCTGCTCGGATGAATGCATTTATTTCCTCTCCTTTTTCTGTGATTCCTACAGGCTCGCTCAACTCCTTTTAAGATTAAAATTGCGCTCTTCTCTATTTTACCACTGTTTAAGATTATTTCTTTATTGTTTGCCAAGTGGAGCTCTGAAATAGATGAGATAGTCTCAACTTCTTTCTCTTTTAAACGGGGATGGAATTTTCTTAAAAGATCGCATACTTCTGATTGTGAGGATTCCATTGATGTCTTTAATTTTCAATTTGCCTCGATATATCCATGCAAGATTTGCCTTTACTGTTCAATGCATTCATGGTTTTTGCATATCGTCCGGCCGACGAACAGCAACTAAATTGGTAAACGAAAACCCGGCAGAGGAAAGTCTATAAGTTTCCCGCGTACATAAAGACGTAACCACCAACTATGGGCTAGAGGATTTGAGTGAGGAGATGGTTAAGTTTGAATCAAAACAGAAGGGTGGTACAGGAATAGAATCCGAAGGACTTCTTTTTCCAAAGGTTTATCAGGGCAGTTGGATTTTTTTGGGAGTCGCGCACAACTACATGAGAATTCTGAGGAAGGATGTCTATAGCTTGAGTTTAGAAAGAAGGCGATAATGCCATTGGGGAATACGCTACTCAACTAGATCAGGGCTTGCACTTGGTCACTGGTATAAAAAGTAATATGAAAAACCCGCTGATGAGCACAAGGGATAAGATCCTTTTGAGAAAAAGATCCGTGATAAAAACCACAAACGATCCGCATAAAAACTCTCTCAAGTTGAACACTCTCGTCACCGCAGCTTCGGTAATTTTATAATCCATCTTGTGGCCAGTCTTATTGCCTATTCTTTTTAAAAAAACCAGCTATTAAATTTGAAACTGTACACTCTTCACAAAGTCCCTTATTTTACTAATTTGCTTAGATAGAACTCCAGTTTCTACTGTTCAAAGACGGCTTAACTCTGGCTCGACAGAGCCCAATAAACCAGTTAGAAACTGTTGCAAATGCCTTGGTCAATCACGGGGAAGGCCTAATCGCTTTTTTCAAGAACCGAGGCACCAATGCTCAGGCTGAAACACTCAACGCCCAGATCAAACTCTTCAGAACCAATCTTCGGTATCAGCAAGACCAAACTCTTTTTCTACAGGCTCCAAAAAATCTTCACTCAAATTGCCTTCTCTCCATAAAAATGTCCTGATCCCATGAATATTCAACTGAAGTTGTTTTAAATCCCTCTTCTCTTTGGAATACTACACTTGCTAGAGCAAACAACAAGTGTAGCTAAAGCTAGAGGACTATTTTATTTTAGAAAAAGATCCTTTTCAAGGAGGTTTAATCACTCTTTAATAAAATAGGGTTACAATTGTATTTGGAATTCAACACAACTAAAATCACATAAATATCTGTCTAGCAGAAGGCTACATTATCAGCATACATTTCATTTAAACCTCTAGCCGTATTTCAGGACTAAACATACGTTTAGCAAGAATTTCAATCAATCAATCAAGCTTTGACCGTCGCCGAAATCATTAGTAAAGTATTGTTGCCAATATCTCTTGCTATTATTATGCTAGGAATGGGAATGACTTTGATTCCGAATGACTTCTGTAGAATATTAAAATATCCCAAAGCCATTTTAATTGGCCTTACCAATCAACTTATCTTTTTGCCTATTATTGGTTTTTCGCTAGCCATTGCATTTAGATTAAGTCCAATAATGGCCGTTGGATTAATGATTTTGGCTTCTTGCCCTGGCGGGCCAACTAGCAATTTAATAACGCAGATTTGCAAAGGAAATATTGCGCTGTCTGTCACATTAACTGCTACTACTAGTATTCTAAGTATCGCAACAATACCCTTTATTTTGTCTTATGCCCTAGAATATTTTGGCAGTGGTACACATGCTAGCATTAAATTGCCCATACAAGATACGATCATACAAATAATGGGAATTACCGTCATTCCTATTTTGATAGGGATGCTCATTCGGAGATTTAAAACAAACTTTGCAACGCAAATGGAAAAACCAATGCGCAGTGCTTCTGCCGTAATTTTCATTTTTGTCTTTACAGCCGTAATAGCTTCAAATTTCAAAATAATAGGTCAAGCAATGAAAGAAGTAGGATTGGTTGCTTTGGTACTAAATATACTAACGTTGGGGTTGGGATATTTAAGCGCTCGCTTATTTAAATTGGATTTAAAGAGTGCCATTTCAATTACGGTGGAGAGTGGTATTCAGAACGGAGCATTGGCTTTTGTAATTGCCACATCCATATTAAATAATGTAGAAATGGGTATTCCAACCGCAGCCTATGCTATGTGGATGTATGTAACGGCTGGAATTTTAATGTGGCAACTTGGAAAAAGAGCTGAAGTAGAATCCAACTAAGAGCAATAGAATCAACAAGATGTATCCTTAATTGCCAAATCTTCACGCACTGGCAAAACCGACTTATCAATGGATAAAGAATTCCGCTGCTTCGTTTTCTTTTACTAATTTAAGCTCTGTCTAAATAGACCCGTCAACGCAGCGAACTGACTTGGCAAAGCTGACGCAAACACATCGGTGTTTAAGGGAAAATAATACCACAAAATGGAATTCTCAGAATCAAAAATACGAGACTTATTAGTAAATTTCTATCCACTTTTAAAAGGAAAAGAGGCCAAAATATTAATGTCGATATCCACCTATAGAACATTTGAAAGCAAGGATATTATTTTAAAAAAAGGAAGAGTAGATAAAAAATTCTTTATCACCTTAAAGGGTTCGAGTCGATCTTATGCTGTAGTTAATGGAGTAGAACGCAATTGTCATCTGCGATCGGAAGGCTTTCTGATGGGAGATGCAAAGTCATTTGAAGAGGGTCAGGTTTCCCAATTAGATACGGAAGCGATAACAGATTGTCACGTACTTATTTTTGATATGGGTGAGCTGGAAGAAATAGCCTTTAAAAATGCCAAAATGATGCAATTCTACCTAAATCTGATGAAAGAAATTATCGTTGTGTTTTCGCATCGTATACATTCATTTGTAACCATGAATGCAACAGAACGCTATGACGATTTAATGAAGTGGAATCCTCTTTATCTGAAATCAACGTACGACAAACATCTTGCAAGTTTCTTAGGCGTTACTCCTTTAACTTTACACAGGGTAAAATATAAAAAGAAGTAAATGCAACATATCATTTGATATTTGAGTGTACATTGGATTGATCTATCTTCGCATTTCTTAACCAAATAACATGAGAAGAATAGTTCTATTCACCTTATTGTCAGCACTTTTTATCTCCTTTCAATCTTGCGATAAAGATGAAGAAGAAGGAACACTGCCTGCTCCATCTTTGAGTATTGGAGATTTTCATGAAGGTGGGATTATATTCTACATAGATGATACTGGTCAACACGGATTTGTTTGTGCGGCAAGCGATCAAAGTTTTGAAACAACTTGGGGTTGTCCTCCTGCGATAATAAATGGAGCAAATGGTTTGATATTGGGAACTGGTACTCAAAACACCATTGACATTATAAATACATGCGACGATGAAGGAATCGCGGCTGAACTTTGCGATCGACTAGAATTGAATGAATTTGATGATTGGTTCTTGCCAAGTAAAGACGAGCTAAATACCCTTTATATAAACCGTGAAAAGGTTAACATCACTGCCGTAGCAAACGGAGGGAATAACTTAGAAGATGCTGAATATTGGACATCTTCGCACGAAACTGGAAATACTGTTATTATACAAAGTTTTAGCGCTGGAAATCAATCTAGTGACTTTGAAGATTCATTGTATAACGTTCGGGCTATTAGAGCTTTTTAGTATTCACTCTTTATGAATAAAAAGAGTAACATTGAACTTTCAAATAAAACAATCACCAAATGACTAAACCCATTTTAAAAATGAAATTAATATTAAAGCCGTTGGCATTAATATTCATGATAACAGCGATTACAAGTTGTTCTAATGGAGTAAAAGAAGACAAACAAGCCGATGCCAACACCTCCAAATTTAAAGGCAAAATTGCCTTAGACATTCGAGATTCTGAATCAGATTGGTCTGCTTACACTCCCAAATCAGCTCCCGAAAATGCACCAAATATTTTATTTGTGCTATACGATGATACTGGATTAGGTGCTTGGTCTCCTTACGGTGGAGGCATTAATATGCCCACTATGGATAAATTGGCCGCGAATGGTTTAACCTATTCACAATGGCATACCACAGCCTTGTGTTCTCCTACACGTTCAACCATTATGACAGGGAGAAATCACCATCTAAATGGTATGGCTGCTATCACAGAAACTGCAGATGGTTTCCCAGGTGCAAACGGAAGGGTTGGTCCAGAAGTAGCTCCACTAGCTAAAGTATTACAGGATAATGGGTATAGCACATTTTGGATTGGAAAAAACCACAATGTTCCGGAGCAAGATGTTGCTTCTGGAAGCAGTAAAAAACAATGGCCTTTGCAAATGGGCTGGGATCGGTTTTATGGTTTTATTGGAGGAGAGACCAATCAATGGTATCCTGATTTAATTGAGGATAATCATTTTGTTGAACAGGAATATGGACCCGAAGATGGATACCATCTTTCTAAAGACCTTGCAGACCATGCATTGGAAATGTTGCGCGATCAGCAAGCTACAAACCCTTCAAAACCATGGTATCTCTGGTATAATCCCGGTGCAAACCATGCACCCCATCATGCACCAAAAGAATACATAGAGAAGTACAAAGGTAAATTCGATGAGGGTTATGACGTTTATAGAGAATGGGTTACAGCTCGTATGATTGAAAAGGGAATCTTACCCGAAGGCACTGTAAACACACCTATGAACCCAATGCGGGAAGATATGGCAGAAGCCATTGATAATGTCCGCCCTTGGAACACACTCAATGACGATGAGAAAAAGTTATTTGCAAGAATGGCTGAAGTATATGCTGGTTTTTCTGAATACACAGATGCTCAAGTAGGCAGAATTGTTGATTATCTAGAAGAGACTGGTCAATTGGAAAACACCATTGTTTTGTATGCCGCTGATAATGGCGCATCAGGAGAAGGTAGTCCGAACGGTTCGGTTAATGAGAACAAATTCTTTAACGGCTTTCCAGATGAGCTATCCGAAAATATGCAATACTTAGACGTTCTAGGTGGCCCAGAAACGTATGAGCACTATCCTACAGGATGGGCTTCTGCTTTTTCTGCTCCGTTTAAAATGTTTAAACGCTATTCGCAGTATGCAGGAGGTACAAACGACCCATTGGTTATTTCTTGGCCAAAAAGAATAAAAGCAAAAGGTGAAATTCGCAATCAATATCACCATTCTGTAGATATTGTCCCTACCCTATTGGAAGCAATTGGATTAGAAATGCCCGAAGTGTACAATGGCGTTAAGCAAGTTCCTTTATCAGGTGTATCAATGGCCTATACTTTTGATGCGAAACCAAATGACCCTACTCAAAAAGAAGTACAATACTTTGCTATGTTGGGCTCACGCGGAATATGGAAAGATGGTTGGAAAGCGGCTGCGATTCACGCCCCTCTTTCAGGCAGAGGAAACTTTGACAAAGATGATTGGGAATTATACCATGTCGCTGTTGACAGATCAGAGTCGAATGACTTGGCTGAAGAAAACCCTGAAAAACTTAAGGAGTTAATTGCTGCTTGGTTTGTAGAAGCTGAGAAAAATAATGTTCTTCCTTTAGATGACAGAAGTGCCGCCGAAATACTTACAATAGAAAGGCCATCGCAAGAACCGGCTAGAGATAGATACATATACTACGCCAACACAGCGCCGGTACCTGAAGGCAACGCAGTGAACGTAAGAGGTCGTTCTTATAAAATATTGGCGAACGTTGAACTTGCTAAAAATTCATCCGGAGTATTATTTGCTCACGGGTCTCGTTTTGGAGGTCATTCACTATTTATTAAAGACAATACGCTTTATTATGTCTATAATTTCTTAGGGATTAAGCCAGAGCAAGTTTTTGAATCATCCGTAAAACTTACTCCAGGAAAGCACACTTTGGGAGTGGAATTCGTAAGAGAGGAAACAGGCAAAAACGGAGAATCCGTTGGAACTACTAAACTCTATATTGATGAAAAATTAGTGGCGGAAGGACCAATGAAAACACAACCTGCTAAATTTACTCTGTCGGGAGATGGTTTATGTGTTGGGTATGATAGCGGTGATGCGGTGAGCACATTGTATCCTTCTCCAAGCAAATTTAATGCTGGAAAACTAGATTTTGTTGGAGTAACCGTTGAAGGCACACCCTATATTGATTTGGAAGCAGAAGCTAGGCGTGTAATGATGAGCCAATAAAAAACGGTTCGAATACAAACAAGTAAACGCAAGCAATAGTGATCGTTTTACGATCCACTAAAAATTAATTAGATAGAAGCCCGCCAAGGGCTTCTGTCTTTTAGTCTCATTTGGCTAGGATGCAGAAATGGATTGCTGCCAGATCAACCGATGATTTTCGATCCTTTGCCCTCTGTTGACAAAGCTTAAAATTCACTCATATGATCGGGCCAGCCGTTGTTGAAAAAAGCGATTATACCTTCCCATTGATTGACTAGGGCATTTGCAAGCGTTTCGAACTGGTCTATTGCACTCTGTCGAGCCGGGATAAACCCGTCTTTGAACACTGTAACCGCTTTGTCTCTGAATGTGCTTCATACATAGATCATTGTGAAGTTCCAAGCTAGGCAGGAGGCTTTTTCTATTCCTAGATAAAGCTGAAAGAGAAATCCCGTTCAGCCGATTTATATGGAAGTTCACTGCTTCGGATGCTTATAAAGCAGAGATCGAACTAAGCGTTTTTCAGATAAACCATTCATAATCAAATACAAAAATAGGTCGATGGGTACAATCATTTTGCCCCTCATTTTGCTTTGGGCACGAAAACGGCCAATGAATTTTATAACTTTCAATTTATTGCTTAGCTAGACCCGTTTTTCAGCGCCAAGAGCATGTTCTATTTATTCATTCGTTATCATTCTGTGACTTTTAAAATACGAAACCATTCGTTTTCAACAAACTATAACTAAAAACACTATCAATAATTTTCGGTTGAAAAACAGGAGTTTTTAGACAGTCTGACGGTTAGTACATACAGCGTAGCTTCCAGGAAGGTGCTATGAAATCATACACAGCGTTGTGCGTTCATTCTCTTTTTTTAATCCATTACTCTTTCCATCATAGATATACTATTCAGAATACAATGAACAATAATTAATGGCCACAAATTTCGTCCAAATTTTACGTAAGCTATCCCCATAATTAACCCAATTATACCTACAGTTATTGACCTTGCTGATAAATCATATGAATGCCTAAAGCCAAAAATTGCAGCTTGTAATAAGACAGCGATAACTGTAGCGAAAGAACTTTTGGAAAACAATCTTTCAAACCAGTTGATCAAAAACCCTCTATCCAATAGTTCTTCTAACATGGATTCAAGCAAAATAAAGGGAATAATCATAAAAAAGTGAAGCCAGTTCCCTTTAAGATCTCCAAATTTAGAAACTGCGCTTTCCGATGATGAATCTGGTGCAATTGAAAACGGCAAATGGTCCCTAATAATCTCGAAAATCACTATCGAAGCTACCACCGATAATAGAATAATTACAGAAATGCCAATTGTTTTTCCGATATTATTTGGTCTTATTAATCCTAAATCTTTCCAAGAGACACATCTCACTTTCATTCTCCAACTCGCTACAATAAAAGTAGAAAATGACCATAAAAGTCCATTTGCAATAAACCCTACTTTTGGAATGTAAATTTCTCTGACCAAAAACATCACAGATAGATATATAATTAAGTCAACTAAAAAACCTTTAAAGTTAGATCCTCCTATAAATTCAGAATTTGGTTTTATAATCCCAGTCATAATTTCTGCTCAATATATTATTGGTCTTGTTTTCTGATTTGGTATTTCTAATGACGCAAAACATTCTAGAATAAACGTTGGGCGTTGTTGATTTCGGTTAGGTAAAGAACGGGATATCCTCTTTTCAATAAAAGCTTCATTCCAAGTAGCAATTGATCACCTTTCGCCTATTTGTTGTTCACCTCTCTTTATTTATTTCCTTAATAATTCAGAATCAATTAAATCTATAAGATTCTCAGTCATTAAGATTAAATTATTATATTCTATAATTAGACTTTTATTATTAAAGATGGAAAGTACAAAGCCATTTTTAAATGTTTGGTTTTTCAATAATAATTCAATCTTTTCTTTCGAAAGTTCGGTTCTAACTCCATCCGTTCCATTTGAAACTTGAAAAGTATAATTTGAAATATCTGACTCAAGGTCTGTAATACTAAAGTATATAGGATAAATATAATTTTCGAAATCATATTGCATATGCTTTTCCAAAAAGCCTATTTGCTTATAACCCAATTGTGAATTTATAAGCATATTTTTAATAGAATCATTAGATATAATCGCAAGGTTTCCTGAGTTTATTAATTCTTGATAAGTATTATCATTCTTTTTGAAAGGATACCAAATCTGGACATTCAAACTATTAAGATTAAATTCATCTGGAACAACTTCTTTTTTTGTATTAAAAAAATCAAGAACCAATTCAGCAGAGCTAACAGATTTTTCTCTGGTTGTGATAAATGTATTCAGCTCGATTAAATTAAGATTTAAATCAGATTTAATACCTGCCAAATAGTTAAGTTCCTTTATTCTAGTCTTATGTTCTCCATTATTATTATTTATTGCTACAGCAATTAAAATCCCTATCACTACAAGTACAATTTCGCCAACTGCATAAAGTAAATATTTACTGAATTTATTTTCAGAAATCATGTTCTGGCGAATCTTTCTAAAGATTTTTATCATTGGTTATTGATTTGTCTTAATAAAGCACAACGATTAGTATAAAAACCGTTTTCAATGGGTTTTATTTAGTGTTGAACGAATCCTCCCTTTGGTCGGAAGCCTTTCTCATTTTGATTAAAAGTACTATATTTTTTAAATCAACTAAAATCTAAACTATGGATCATGTATAAAAAAAATCACCAACGCTGGCCCAGCAGGCCTACGCT
>Ga0222632_1000082_pt1 | contig 84479 bp, 142 predicted proteins | sample AntAcemetageno46_FD_179828 | JGI IMG/M metagenome (GOLD analysis project Ga0222632, IMG submission 179828) | Saline water microbial communities from Ace Lake, Antarctica - #46 | ecosystem: Environmental > Aquatic > Non-marine Saline and Alkaline > Saline | place: Antarctica: Ace Lake...
TCCCTTCTTGGTGTGCGCGGATGGCTAGGGATGGGCTCTTTGCAAAGATCCCGAGCTGCTCTACCGCGTCAAACCTACCAGCGGCCGCGGCGCGCACCATCGAGTTGTAACTACAAGAGTCCCGGTCAATTCGACTCATCTTGGTGGTGCGAGGATCCAACTCCTCAACTGCGATGGTGGCGCCACGCTTCCTTGGCATGATATACCTCCAAGAGTGATGGGTTGGTATCAATTTAGCTGTCTGACGTGCCGGAGAGTATCTTCCGGAACTTCGTCGCCATCTATATAGCCGGAAGTGTCCGCAAAAAATCCGACGTAGTGGCATTGATCACATATGCCGTCGCCATTTTGCAAATAGTTGCGTCCTCGTCGACACTCCCTTGGATGATTCCCCAAACTTTACGATTGCGATCGACATTGGTGGCTGGAAGCACACGCCACCGGCTGAATCCCAAAGACGGCTGGCGCGGGGGCACGGCCACAATGATGTGTTCCTCCTCCGGTATTGCCAAAGCAAGTCCAACTGCTGCACGTTGTGATATGGTCAAGTAGCAGAATGTCATGCTCGCCCGGAGCGAAGTGGCGCGAAGAGCTTGAAGCAGGTCGGTGACGCCAGAGGCCACGGATGATCCCGGAAGAACGAGCAGTGCCGGCTGTTTGGCACGGAATCGCGAGCACACCTGAACCTGGCCGCGTGTCTTGAAGAACACGAAGGGTTGCAAGGAAGCATGGACGGGAGCGAAGGCGCGGTTCTGCTGAGCCACACCCATTCTGAGTGCTTCCCCTAACCGTATCGTGTGCTCATCCTTCTCTCCTGTGGCGGACAGCGACAGGCGCATGTGCGGCAAACTACTGTAGTTCCGAATGAGCAATGCAAGACCACGTGGAACCTTGCTTCCGATGGAAGCAAAGACTGACTGTTGCTGCAAAAGCAACGGCAGAGCGGCCCCGATTCGCCAGGGCCGCGGCCAATTCGTTACAGTCCCCAGCTCAAAGGACGGGATCCAGACGTGCTTCCATGACCCGCCAACCGTGGTCAGCGTGGGTTTGTCATGATTCGGAATCCGCAGTCCGGTGATGGCGGCGACGTCGCGCTGCAGCTCGGTGTCCATGGCGAGCATGTCGTGGACGTACAGGTCCTGCATAAAGCCGGGCTTGCCAGTTGCAACCACCACAGGATCGTCGAACGGACCGACCAAGTGGATGTGCATCTCTCCCAACGGACCCACCGGCACCCGGACCACAAGCGTGCTCCCATCCATCCCACGAGTCGTCCATTCTTGCCGATTTATGATGACCCTAAAGCGCTGCACCTAACTGCGGACCTCGATGATGTATGTTGCCTTTGGCTGCCCAAATCTGCCACGAATACACTGAGCGCCTTCGCGCAAGAACTCTTCTTGCGACTGCCCGCTCGGGTCCCATGCGACTGTGGCATGCGACGTGACCCCGAGCAAACGCAACGAATGGCACACTCGCAGCGGGAATCGGAACCGCGCTGCCCCAGGATCGCGAGCCGGGCAGTCGTCTGGAAGCGAGACTCGCATGGGGTCACTGGCCCTCTCTGTCATTGCCGGCGCCCGAGCTTGGCTCGGAAGAGCCACCTCGGACGACGACGCTCCGCTCTCGTCCGTCAGCGAGGCCGTTGTTGTCGTCTGGCTTGCTTCCGTCACTTCCAAGCTGATCGAGGATGGAGGCGAGCTCCGTGTGCTCGTCGGCTCGGGCCTCTCTGCCTCTTCCGCCGGGTGCTGCATCAGCGGCGGCGACGTGCGCTGCATGCGTTCGCTCAAAGATCGCTTTGCGCCGCAGGTCCAAAGGGGTACCGGAGACAAAGAGATCCGGACTGCAAAGCGACAGGAACAGGTCTGGTACTTCGAATCCCTTCTGCAAATTCTAGCCGATGATTTGGTCCATGTAACGTCCGCTCAGGTTGTAACCACTGCCGGTGTGGGTCAGAGTCGCGCCGGTCATGATGGCAAGCGAGCCGCCGGCCTGACGCACTCTCTCGCAGAACGCATAGTCTTCGCTGAGGAATCTGCCAACGCCGTCGAGCTGCGAAGCCCGGGACGCGAAGAATCCGTGACAGGGCAGGAAGTCGTCGATTGCAACCGTAGTAATGAACCCCGCGGCGCTGTGGCCATTGGAGTGGGGTGCGTACACCGGCAGCTCTTTGGGCACGGACAGCTTCGTGAGAAGAAGCTCGTACGTGGAGCGAGGGATCACGGTGCAACCGCCCGCAAGGTCGGCGCATTCGATGAACCCCCACATGTCGCCGTCAACTCGCATCGTGTGCACTTCGTTCTCGCCGTGGCTGATGAGGTTGCCGGCGTACGTGAGGGCTCCTTTGAAGGGATCTACCCCGTGATCGCGGAAGAGCTTGCGACCGGTCTCCATGTTGAGGCCCTTCATTGGATATCCGCAACCGGTTACGCTCGCGTACTTTGTCGCAACCAGCAAGCGAATCGCGTCGAACGGCTGCTCAAGCTCAATGTCCGCATCGATAAAGAACTGGTGCGTGTGTTTGCTCTGCATGAACGCGTACGCAAACCGATTGCGCGCGCGGTCGATGTGAGACTCCGTTGTGCTGACTGCAAACTCACACGGAATACCAAAGCGCGCAAACTCTCTGCCTATGTTGTCACGAGACACGGCAAAGCCGGCGCTGAGCGTGCCGCCGTACGCCGGGGTCGACATCAGCACGCTCGGCTTGTTCTCTTGGACGTACATCAGTGCGATTGCGACTTCGAGTTTAGTTGGGGCGCGGCTTGTCATTTTAAACACACACTAGCGAACGATCCGCTGAAACGGCGTTCCCATGGGCTGGTGGGTCGCAGCTATCGCAGGTGCGCTGCTGATCGTTGGCATTGTGGTCGCCGTTGTCTTGGTTGCTCTTGGCGGAGGAACCGACAACAACGAGATTCCGCCAGTGATCGACCCGAACGTCACGTCCTCAGACACGCCAAAGACGAGCGTTACGGCATCAACGCTTCACGCTAACACTTGGTTTGTCGTTGCCAAAGACGGCTCCATCGCCACGTCCCAGACGACACCCGACGACCCGACGCTTCGTGCCGTTGGAAGTCAACGGTTTGAAGTTACTCCAACCGAAGAGCAAGTTGTGGAGTGGGTGGCGGCCATGCAGAGCTCCCTCGTGCGATGGCCAGACGACCCAATCGCTGACGCATCGCTTGTTTTAGCTTATAACGTTGCGCGGAACTGCGAGCAAACACCGACGTGGGCATTGGAACTTCTCTCGGCTGCAACCGAAGTTCCGTCCGGCGCGGCGGGAGAGCTCGTCATTCGTATAGTCGCCGGAGGGGGCACGATTGAGCTGTTTGACGACGAAGGAGACTTAGTCGACACGGTAGATGCCATACCTTCCTCGGCAGAGACCGAGCTTGGCGTTCCCGTTCCCAACGGAATCCGGTGGGGTGGTTGTCTGCTAGGGATGGACGGGAAGTCGGCAAACTCCAGAGCAGAGTGCTTTGTTGCGTGGGCACGCGAGGCGAAACTATGCCAGCCGTCAAGCTGACCACGGACGAACTTGCCCTTCGGCATCTCTTGGTCCGACTCTTCCGGAGATCGCTATCGGACCCGGAGCGGAAGCAGGCGCAACGTCTCGTTCGCAAAGCCAAAGGGGAAGAACGTCTTCGGCCTCTCGCTTTGTATGTCGCGTATCTCCTCGCGACCACGTGAAGACCGTGCCGCCACCTCTCAACCTGCCACAGTGCATCCTCGCCGGGACCGATCCGCTCACGTGTGGCGCGACTCGGACGGCACCGTGCTGGTACATCTCGAGGATGCTCCATCGTACGCCCTCGCCGGCGAAGAGCTTACATGTCGGTTCCCCCTGCTTGGTACCAAGCCATTTGAACCTCCAGTCAGGCCCGGACCGCGGAACCTGCCCTTCTTGTACGAGCTGTAGGCGCTTGGTGTTGCTGCGACGAGCGCGCACCAAGTTTGCGAGGAAGAGGTCATTGCTAACGAGTTCGGGTTCGCCTCGAGCGACGCCATGCGCAGCGATCTTACAGTGCTCGCCTGCTTCGACCCGATGCGAGCGTGCCGACGAGCAGCGGCGCTCACGGGGATGGGGAAGCTGCGGCTAAACGTCGCGGATTTGGTGCGGGATCTCTGCACCCTGTGGCCGGTACACGGAGACGACGGGCCTGCTGCCAGGACTGCAACGTCAATATTGCTGGCGAGCCAGAGATACTGCTGTCCGATCACCGGAGAACCCATCGATGTGCCCGTCCGCTGCCCGCGGAGATACGGAATTTTGTCGCTGCGCGGGCTATGCTATTCCATGGGCATTCAACTGGAGGAGCTGCTGAAGAGGGATGAAGATACCATGGAAGCAGCCGAAGCCCAGATGGTAGTGGACCCCGCCGGGGACATGCCAGACGTGCACCTGCTGGAGGCTCGGATCGACCTCGGCGCCGCGAGAGAGCTGGTTCGGCTTCGTTGCTGCGACGCTCCGGCGGATCCGCCAGACCGGGCCGTGCGTCGGCTCATGCTGCAATGGCTCGATCGTCTTGAAGACGTCGAGAGGATGTTGCGCTGGCAAGACCCTGGGACCACTGGTGTGCCACGGGAGTTTGCTGTGCGGGGGACGCTGCTGCAGGCGAGCAAGATTGCACGAACCCTGGTGTGGACACAAAGCCTGGCGGTCGCGGACCGGTGGGCCAAGGCGAGACGGCTGTCTATTCTACAGGAGTACAATGACCTTGACTGGACGGATCAGGAATCCGTGCGAGCGCTGCAGCGCGGGGATATCCTGATTGGAGCCGACGTTCGCATAACGCCGTTTGGAGGAGATATGTTAAAATTCCACTTTGTGGTAGAGGAGCGCCGATCCATGCAAACGATTGCCCAACTGGAGGTTGCCCTGCAAATGGAGCGCGAACACTTGCGCAAGCTGCGAGGGGTTGTGGTGTGAAAATGCATGACGGATGTGCAATTTAAGTTTTAGGTAAAGGATATCCCTGGACGTGATGATGGACGGGACGGTGGATCGCTGACGAATTGACCCCGAAGTCAAGATCAGCATTCATAACAAAGCAAGTGCGCGACGCATGGTGGAAGTTCAAGAATCTGGCAACGATATTGCCATTGCGAGACAGCGAAGAAGCCATGTCCAAAGATAAATTACACCGCGTGCACGGGCTCGTTGTGGCTGTTCTTGTTGTGTACGTTGCCCATACGTCTACCAAAACCATTCGCGGAATCATGTAGCACAAAGCTCGACCTGCTCGCGCCGACTGATGCACGCGCGCCCACTTCACTCATGTCTTTTTTGGCAATGTATCGTTCGTCTCCGTTCTTGTCCACAGTCGCCGAACCGCCACAATCACCCATGCAAACGTCATTATCAGAACCAAAATCAGCGTTGTTAGGAGCGCCGGCATCCACCACACCTGCGCGGGAGCAACGCAAACCGTGTAAGCTCCAGAAGGAGCTTCGCCTGCAACGTCATTGAAGCTACCGCTCCGCAGGTCACCAACGTTGGCCCAGGGCGAAGCATTGGTCCACCGCCCCGTCTCCAAATCCCAGGCCTGCTTCCGGAAGTCGTGCTTGGGTTCCGCCACCAGCACGTGAATTTCGCCGCGGTCGTTCCGCCCAATTCCAATGCCATCCTGGCGTTCCACTTGCCATGCAACCATAGAACGCGCTGGGAACACTCTCGGAGCTACAATCACGCCGCCGTGCAGCCACGCTGCGGAGTACATCCAGCGTTCGGCGCTGGGATGGGCATCGTAAGCCCGCAGAAATCGTGCGGCATGGTCCGGTCCTTCGTTTAGCTCTACGTATTGCTGGGCGTACGCTCTAACGTCAGCCGCCATTGTGCCAGCATCTGCGCTGATGACCTTGGCATCCGGATGCATCCGCTGCCAGGCCTCGCGCTGCGCGTCATCCGTGCCAGCAATACGAATACTCATTTCCGCTGCCTGTTTGGCAGAATCCCCGCCAAGGCTGCAATTGGAAACCGCCAACGCACGACATGCGTATCCCCAGAGTGCTGCATCAGATGTTTGGGTGGTGGGACAAAAACGAGAAGATGCCTATCAAGTACAAGAAGAACCATGAGGTGTGGAAGGAGCTAAACGAGCCACAAGGATGGACCGTGAAGCTCTGGGGTCCCGACGAGGCGCGAGAGCTAGTGAAGCAGAAGCTACCCAAGTTCCTCGAGACATACGACGGATACGCCAACCCTGTGCAGCGGTGTGATGCCGCGCGGTACTTTATTCTTCACGAACACGGGGGCGTGTACGCAGATCTTGACTACGTGCCAAATGAACCCCTTGACGCGATGATCACGTGGATCCAAATGCACCGCAAGCACGCCCGAATTCTGGTCAACCTCAGTGTCAACAACCCGATCAGCGGCATGCGTACCTTCTCGAACTCCCTCATGTTCTCAGAAGCGGGAGCGCCCGAGTGGGAGATTGCGTGGGACAAGATGGTCGAACGGCGAGAATACTACAAAGCCTCAAGCAAGCATTATCACGTGCTGGCGACAACCGGACCTTTGCTCATGGATGCGGTGTGGTCCAACACGAAGCGCATCCAGCTGAGCTCGGGAAGAACCGTCGCCCCGATGCAAACGCTTCCGACAGCTAAGTTTAATCCTTGTGGCGTTTGCAGTCATGGCGGAACCTGCGCTAGCGGAGCCATGGCATATCACGAGAATACTGGGTCCTGGCATGGGCCAGGCAGTCACGCCATCAACTTTTGCATGTGCAACTGGGTGTATTTCTTCGTTGTCATTCCAATGCTCATTGTCTTTGTCATACTTTCCTTTGTGTGGTACGCAAGCCGCAAACGGCTAATGAAGAAGCTAAAGAAGTGCGAAACGACTTGCGCGTCGGGCGAAGGTCTATTGCTTTGATGACTGAAGTCACATGGATTGGCGTTGGCGTAGGTGCTGGTGCCCTTATCTTACTTGGTGGTCTTGGCTCGGTGTGTTGGTGGTGCTGCGTGACCCGCTACTCCAGGAATCGGCAGCAAGAGATGGGGACCGCCATGCAGACGGCGCATCGTCGCACGGCAGTGTGACGGCAACGCCGATGCCAGGTGACATGAGTGGCGCCGACATCAGTGTTGCCGCCAACGCAGGCTTCGTACCGCTCTCAGTGATTTGGTTGGCAGAAAGCAATCTTGGCCGAGATGCTAGTATCGCAACTTGACCTGTTCCTCGCCAGTATAACCACTCTCGGGGTTGGGTTCTGTTCTGTGCACTGCTGCATGCGGTCGCTCAAGCGTCGACGGCTACACGCGACGCACGATGCATGGTGGACGGGGGGTGTCTTGGAGTTTGCCCTGACGGTTCCTGCGCATGTAGTATGGGGGATCTCCGACATGACGCACGATGCAATCGAAGAAATTGAGCTGCTTCCCACGACCATTGCCATGCTACTGACGCAGCAGCTCATCGGCAACCACTCCATGCAAATCCACCAAGACGTACCAGAGCTGAACACGGACGATGACAGTGACGAGGAGGCGTTGGACGTGTCGGCCATCGACGATGATCTTGATGAACTGAACGGACTCGACACTCTGAGCGAGGCGGTCGGGGTTCCTGACCACAACACGCAAACGTTGTGGCTTCGACGCCAAGCTACAAAGGAGAACGAGGAGGAAGAGGACGATTGAAATTAAAATTGAAATCAAGTTAGTCAGTCTTCGCGTTCTTCGTCAAACACCAGCGGCAACCCGTTTTTCTGTCTCCACTTCTCGAGAACCTTAATGAGCACTTGTGCAAATCCCGTTACCAGCGGCGTCTTGTCCGTGTCCGAGTGCGTGATGCGGTCGGCCGCTCTCTTGGCACGGCTGAGCGGAGACATCGTCCCAGGCTCGGTCGCCATCATGAGCAGGAACATGACGCACCATGCGGCGCACGGACCGTACTGCGGAAGTGCCGAAGGATTCTGCCGAGCTTCCAGAACTTCAAGTGTCTGCTCGGCTTGCTTGGCCTGGAACTGCGACGGTCCATAGTATGTGGCGTCAAAACTGTCTCTCACCCACGTATCAATGGTGGCATCCATGGTCTGCCAGTCGTACGTTCGACGGTCCCAGCCACGTGGTTCGTACCGGAACGCGTAGCGTTTACCGGCTTGCTGCATGATCACAATGCAGTTGGCGTGGAACTCCTGCTCCGCTGACTCAAACGTAAGCACACACCCAGCAAACAACCCGTTTTTGAGGCGTCTCTTCATCTTGTGACACAGTCCCGGCCGAGTTCGAACGCTGGTCAGTGCGCGCGGCATCCATGCGGCGTGTGTGACCGGCTCCTTCTCCAAGTGTCCAGCTTCGATGTTGTCAACCTCTTGCACCAGCGCCCACCATGCGCTCTCAATCTGAGTCGGATCGCCCTTCCACTTCGACTCAAGAAACGCTCGCAACGGTGTCACGTGCGACAAACTAGCGCGCTCCTTTGACTCGTCGCCCCCAACGGCACCGTTAACGTTGGCGGCATCGCGCACCGGGCGACCGGAACCCCTGCTTGCTTCGCGAATAATCTGGGCGACGTCGCCCGGGTTCCCGGCCAACCAATCTCGGACTGCCTTGCGCACCATGGTGGCGCCGTCAGGCTCGGGGCCCTTGCATCCGCGCCCGCACGCCCGCACCACAAACTTGCGGATCATGTCTGTGCCTTTGGTCTGCTCCGGAAGCGCGGCGGCCACTTCTTGCACGCACGCTGCGGCGGCTGGTGCCGTGTCCTCCAGTCGCAGCGGAACTTTGCCAATGGCACGGTACAGAGCTTGGCGCGCAAGCTGTTTGACAACGTTGCTGTTCTCAAAGCACTTGGGACATCGTCTGCGAACTCCGGCTACGATGTGAGAGATCGCAGCAAACACAACCCGAACCAGCGCTGCGCGACGGTTCCGCACGTTGACACGATGGACGCTCTCGGCTACGCACTGATCGGTGCCACATTTGGTGCCGTGTCCCTGCGCCAGCCAGTACAGGTACGGTGTATTGCCTTCCCTCAACTCCTTTGCAAAGGAGAGGAGTGGTCCTTGCTTGGACGAAGACATGTTTCGGATGCTCCAAGGCAAGAAGACAGCAAAGCGCGGCAGAGACTCAAAGGCGCCGCGGGACAAAGAAGAGCCCGAAGCAAAGAAGCCGAGAACCGAAGAAGGTGAAGCTGCACAAGGCGGAGGAGGTGATACAACATCGCAGCAACGCGGCATGCTGCTGATTGCCAAGATAGCGGCGAGGTCGGACGACCCTGAGGTTCGTGCCGGAGCAAAGCGAGACGTCGCCAAGATCTAGCAGCGGCTGGTGTCGACCAAGGAAGATGGCGTGGCAACCCTCGGTGTCGATTCTCCTCTTGCGCGAGACGGACTGCCGACCAAACCATTTAATGCGCTGGACCCGTCGCAGTCCGTTGTGCGAAGTCTCATGAGCCAGCCTCGGGCTCGCGTCTGGCTGTGCGGTCCTGCCGGCACGGGCAAATCCAAAGTTGTCAGCGCTTTGTGCGAAGCCTGTGCCATGGCTGGTCTTGAGATGCAGGTCTGCGCGAGCACGGGACAGGCGGCGTCTCAGTTCGCAGAGTATGGTGGACGGACGTTGCACTCGTGGGCCGGTCTCAGCGTGTCGGGTGCCGGCAAGGACCCGCGCCGTGTTGCCTACGGAGTTGCCAGTCGGCGGCAGGAAGAATTCCAGAGAGTGCAGGTACTCGTCCTCGACGAGATCTCAATGCTCCCGCGGTGGCCACTCGAAGTGCTCGACTTTGCCATGCGACGCGCCCGCTCAAGTACACGGCCCTTTGGAGGTTGCCGCATCCTTGCCGTCGGCGACTTTATGCAGCTGGCTCCCGTGGAGCGGTCGGACGGCCCCTCGGTGCCACACACTTTGCTGAGCCATCCCGATCTGTTTGCGTAGTGGTTCCCAATCACGGTCCGACTCAACAGCATCTACAGGCAGACGAGCAAGGCTGACCAGAAGCTACTAGGCGAGCTGCGGCGACGCAAGGACCCGAGGCAGGCGTACACGGAAGACACGGCTCGCCGGCTGCAGGACATGGTGGTACCGCCCGCGACTGTTGCAGACGTAGCGAAGCGCGCCACCGAGAACGCCGTTCTTATCAAGCGCGCTTTGGCCGCAGAACGGGTCGCGGGAGGGAAGCTGGAAGTTGGAGGTATGCGGGACCCCGTGACAGCTCTGACGTACTACAACCGCACGGTGCAGCAGGTCAACGGGCAGAGCATTGACATGGTCGAGGCCAAGACCAAGGATGCGATGGTGCACCTTAAGTGCCGAGCGTTCCTGCGATGGCACCGCGTGGGAAGCGACGGCCTCGAAGATCATGAGTAGCCGTCGACGGAGGGCAAGGGAAGGGTGGTCTATGAAGACGCACGCGCCGCTTGGGCAGGACGGTTTGGGCCGAAGGCAAAAACGCCCATCGCTGTGGCCAAAATCATGGCGGAGCGGTCGGCGCGGTACTCGTCGTACTTTGAGGACGGCGGGCTTCTCAAAGACGACGAACCCTTCCGCTCCGAGGCGGTGCAAAGCCTCGAGCAGTCCAACGTCTATGTCGAGGACGGCGGTCAACGGTTCCTTGCGGGCATGCCCGCTCTGCTGCGCAGCAACGTGGAACCGTCGCTTGGCCTCTACAACGGCAAGCAGGCTCACATTTTGGGGTTCTTGGATCACACGCTGCACTGCACTGCGCGGGAGCTGCAAGAACAGTCCGAGTACAAGAGTACCACGCCCGGTGTCGCTGCCGTACAATTTGAGGACGAGGCAAACATTGCGCAGAAGCTGGGGACGCTGGCAACAAAGCTGCCGTGGTCCGCCAGCAACGTGGGGTCTCCGGTGGTTCGCCTGTTCCCCGAAGGACAAGTTGTGATCATTCCGCCGTCAGACTTAGTAGCCTGCACGATCAAGATGAAGAGGAAGGGACAAGGGACCAAAACGGTAAAAGGACGAGTGTACGCTTCCAAGGATGAAGTAGCACTTGTGGTTCGTGTTCACATGATCCGCATGGCAACGTGCTGGACCGTGCACAACGCTCAGGGCGCAACGTTCCGCGGCCGCGTCATCTACAACCCGTACTGCTCGGATCGAATGAGGCAGCCTGGTCTTGCGTACGTGGCCATGTCAAGGGCACGGGAGCTGCGGCATCTTTAGCTGCTCCGAGCACCACCGGCACCTACAAGCGTGTTCTGCGGACCGGAAGCGCGAGCCTGGGACGAGTGGATGGCGCTCGTCCAGCGGAACCCACGTGTGGCTCTGGCTGGGACACCGATCAGTGAGGGTGCGCTTCGCCCGACCCGGGCACCACGACACGTATTCAGGACCGCAGCGGTCGCGGCGGCCGTGCAGGAGAAGGCGGCGGAAGACCGGAAGGTGTTAGAGCAAATTTTGAAGAGCATGACTGTCATTTAAACTCGTCAGGAAGTGGATCGGGAGGGAACCCCGAGAGGCCGTGCTTGACCATGCGACTTGCGTGCAACGGCTTGGGTTTGTGGAACCACGAACTTCGGATTCGATTGGCAGAATAGCATCCACCCCAAGACTTGTCATATATTATATACATCCAATATGTTAGATTATGAATTTTAGGTTTTTTAATAAAAATCAATTCCCATTCCTTCACACGCTGCTTGCATCTCCGCAACTACTTTGTCCGTTCCCTTGGCCATGTCCCGTCGCAACGGTCGAGTCACAAACACCTATACCCGACCGTCGACTTCTCGTCCAGACTTGACCGTAACGGATTTGATGCCACGAACAAACGGAACGTGATCCACGCTTCCGCCGGCGTTGATGGCGGGACGGTGCAGCAGCTGCACGTGGTATCGATCTTGCAGCATCTTGCGTACCACGTGCAGGTCCCGCGGCTTGCACTCCGCTTTGCACAGAATGGGCCACATGCGGAACAGCAAGGATCCCACGTCTACCGATCGGTCGGTCAAAGAGGCAAACGACGCCGCGTCACCCAGCACCGCCTTCTCGATGCGAGCCAGCGTTCTAGATCGTCGCAACCGCTGCTACACCATTGCATCTGCCACAAGAACGTCCGGATGCGTGTACAGTTTGGCGAACAATAGATGACGAGTCGCAAAGACGTGCTCAAGCAAGTGCACTTCATCGACAGGCCACGCCAAATTGTTATCTTCGTCGATCACCGCGGTCCGAATGATGCGATCCACGTCCAGCCCGGGACGCTCGCCGAGGGCGTGGTGAGAGTCGCGCTCCATGTAGTCAAGTCGGTCCACGTCAATGCCGCATCGCTTGTTGTTGATGACCTGTGCCAGGAATGGAGGATCGGAACGGCCCTGTATTAGTTCCAAAATTTTTATCACGCGTTCTTTTGTCCACCACGCGGCTCCCTCGACCAGCACCCCCCGTCGTAGCGCGTGCGTGCCCGCGGTCGCTACCCCAGCGGCTTCCTCGACCTCGCTCTCCCCTTCCGTGTCTGAGGTTGCGGTCGCTCGTCGCTTGCCACGCATCTGCTCCACCGCCAGCCCCAACATTGGCTCAGTCATCGCTTCGTGCCTCACGCCCGTGACCGCTTCAAGTGCGTGAGAGAACATGCCATGCCCCATATCGTGGCACAAGGCCGCGGCGCGAACTATATGCATGTGCTCGACGGTGATGCATTTGCTCGGCTGCGTCGCCTGCAAGTGACGTATCATGCGTGACGCCAGCGTGAGTACGCCTACGGAGTGCTCAAAGCGAGTGTGACAGGCGCCCGGAAATGTAATGTATGCCAAGCCCAGTTGACGAATCTCGTGCAAACGCTAGAACGCTGGCGTGTGCACTAGGGCAAGCTCGTGCGCCAACAGTTGAACGGGTCCGGTCAGCGGTACAAACAAAGAGGCTCTTCGCATTTTTAGAACAATCAACCAAGTTGTATTTATATACAAGACACCAAACTGTGTCGGTCACAGTCAAATCACCCAAACCGTGGACATGCCCATCACAGGAGCACTGACACACATCCGTCGCGATCGTGTCGACAGCTTATTCGGCTCGATCACCTCGGCCCCGCCACCGCCCGTCGCGCACATGCCCGTCGCAACTCGATGCGCATCCTGGACGGCTGCGCGCACATCGGGGTCGGAGACCGGCCGCAGTGCCATTGCCATCATCTTGGCCTCTGTAGCCTTGAGCGTGTGAAGCACAATCGGAACCAAATCTCCAATACGCGTTCGCAACACAATCTTCTTAAAGTCCAGCCAGTCGTCCCATTGCACGGAGCCACGTGGAGGATGCAGGATCGCGCGACCGTCTCCTTGCAGCTCTCGTACCACCTTGTTTGGCTAAATCGTTTTATCGCTCAGCATGACCGTAAACGCCCGCACCCGACACCTACGCATCACGCGAGGATTCCCGCACACGTGTGCCAGCACCGAGGCGGCTGACCACACGAGCGCGCCGTGTGCCTGTCGTTGCGTGGTATCTGGGTTCTCCAGGAGCGGCACCACCAGCTGCGGGAACATCAGAGGCATGCTGCGTGCCATTGCCATCGAACTCGCAAACAAGGCCAGCCAATCAATGGGCCGGTGCTGCGTGGTGCGTCTGCGCCACGACGCTCTGAAGTCACGCGGACCGTCTTCCATGTCTCTTCCCACTCGCTTCAGTTCCGACGTAGCATCGTGAACAATCATGGCTAGCATAAGCGGCCTCAGTTCCTTCTCGGCCACGTCAGCGCCGGTTGCCATGGCTGCCACGTAATGTTCCGTCAGAAGCATCATGTTTCGTCCGTCCGGCTTCGCGTGATGCGCCAGTAAATCTGCGTGCAAGTCCTTGCTCAGCTTCATCTCGTGTGCCTCCTTCCAAAGTCTCATTCGCAGCGCCTCCATTCAGTCGCTTGATTGTGTGCTTTACAAGTAAAAGTGTGTGTCGTTCTCGTCACACACATAGTGTGCCGGAGACGTCACACAAAAACCGGAACAACACCCAACTGTCGCGTCACAGCACCACCACGCGCACATGCGCCCGACGCAATCAAGTAGGCGCCAAGTAGAGGCGCCCGTGGGTGTCTCTGTAATGCCTGCGTCCATTTTCTTCGGGCGAGCAAAACATAAATTGCAGAGCACCTAGGACAACACCGCCTCCCAAAAGAAGAAAAAAGACGAGGGCGAGAACATCGGCATCTCTTGCGTTCATTCACAGTAATGCTGCGCGCTCAAATTCTTTGTGATATTGTGGATTTGCTTCGAGCCAATATGCTGCAAGACGCAGAAAATTACTGTATTGCGTTCCACTGCGTGCTTGGGAATGAGTTGTACCGAGAGGCAGTGTCGGCAGTGCGAGCGTGTCAGAGGCGCGCCGAACGAGTCCGTTGGACTCGGCTCGACTCTCACTGTGGGCTTCTGGTCCCCGATTAACGTTTGAGGTTTATTCAATTGGTTCGCCTTCCACGTTCAGGACCGGCGCTTTACAAAATTCGACCGTCTCGTCTTCCAGTCCCACTGCGGTGAGATTCTTGTCCGCTGGTTTGTCGCAAAACTCGTCCCCATTCACGGCGTTCGCCATGATTGACTGACACCACTCTGAACGGAATTTGACGACAGCTGCCTGCTGTGCATCGAGCATCTCTTGTGGTGTAATGTTGGTGTTTGTCGATACAACCCCATCCACACAACTGGAGTTGTTGTCGCAGATGGTCAGGAATACAGCCTTTACGGAACCAATGACCGGTACTGACGGCGATTCCACGAGCTGCCAGTACGTGTACAAAGTCGACTCGACCTCGTCTTGCATTGAAACACTCTATAGCGTATCCATGTCGTCATCGTCGTATTCGAAGTCGAGGTATGCAAGCGATGGCATTCCTGGAACGGGGATTGGCTTGCATGTTTGCTGCTTGAGGGCCCAAGACATCACCTGATCCTTTGGTGTGATTAATTCGACCGCATCGTGCGCAACAATAAAGGCGGCCAACTTGATGGCTTTATCCACTTTATCGCTTGCCGGATTCTTTGATACTGCGGCCATTGATTGTGCGAGTCGTTTATCACTTTCATACACCAACCCACCAACTCAAAACAACCAGAAAGTTGGACACATGTCGGCGGCAAGGGCAAGCGCGCTCATGTATATGGCCTCCGACGCCATACGCCGAGTCGATGCAAGCTTCCAAGACACGTCCAAGAAGTTGGATGCCGACTCAAAGAAGTTGCGACCAAACCTCATCGATCTCATGGTGCGGAAGCGGATCGACGAATTGATTGATGAGGAGAACGGTGTCAAGCTTCAGCTGAACGTGCAAGGATTTTTTACGTGCGAGCGAGGAAGAGAGATAGAAGTTGCGGCGCAGAAGAAAATCGAAGACGATCTGTCGGATGATAAGTTCTTGAAGTCGCTTCGATCTCGAGTCAAGAAGGAGAGAGACAAGGCGGGACTGCCACCGCTTCCGCGCAAGCCGGCCAAGCGGCAAACCAAAAACGCAACGACAAAGCCGGAAGCTGCCAAGAAGCGTAAGCGCAAGAAGCCGACGCCAAAAGAAGAGGAAGAACGAGAAAAAAAGAAGGCACGGATTGCCGATGCGGCAACGAGACTGGCGGTTTAGTACGGGGTTGACGTTGAAGAAGAAGACTGTGAGAATCAAGAAACTACATCATGAAGGCAAGTTTATTACATCAGGCCGCGCTGCGGCCGCCGGCAATACTCCGGACGGACGGATGCCCAGTGTAGTGGTCGACTTAAACCACGCACGTGGGAATGCCCACGCGTCCAACACTGTGGTCTGGAAGACTAGCACTGCCGCTGCCACAATGGCACCTGCCCAATACCTCGTCTGTCGGGTGCTTCGCTTTGTATCACTCGACGGCCTAATCGTGACCACTGCGACAAAGAGCAAAATCGACGACAGAGACGCCAGCACCAAGGGAGTCACGAGCCCCAGCACGTTGCGGAACGTAGGCTGGTCCCAGTCACGACGAGCTCGCACAGCGTACCCGAGGAAAGGCCACGCCGCCGAAGCCGCAAAGAATGTAATGACAAACGCACCCACGAACCACTCGCCTGGTCGTGGCGGAGCCGTCGGGTCGTCGTCCGGCCGAGCAGTGAGCTGCTAGCTCTGTAAGGTCGTGGATCCGGCAGGCAGCTCGACGTACCAGTAATGTATCAAATATAAAAACGACGCCATGCCCGCGAGCGCGGTCGCAGTGTACATCCATAGAGCTCTCCCGCCTATGTGGCCCCACAGATGTCCTCTGTACCTTCCTGCAAGTCCCACCGCCAGCCCGTACGCCAAGGCTACCATGATGCCTCCCGCCAAATGAATCGCAAAGAGGAAGCCCGAATACGAGGACTGCGCCTCGGGCTTGTTCCGATCGTCCGCCATTTTGAATTTGGTTTCTCGTCTTGCGCATCACAACGACGCGCCGGCCCCTGAGGCCGGCTCCGCGGCGGGAACCAGCTAGCACACCACGAACAGAGTCGTCTCTGGACGGTCAAATCGAAGCCGGTTCAAGCGGAGCGAGTTGCCATCTCCGCCAACCACCTCGTCGATCGTTTGCTGCGTCGACGAGTGGTATACGGCACCAAGGCAAGTGGCCACTTCGTCCACCGGCTTTGGAGTCGCAAACTTTACAAACCCGTCCGTGGGCTTTAGAATCAGTGGCAGCCCCTCAATGCGGTAAATGGCATTGATGTGCTGAAGCGCGGCGTGTGGCACGACAGTGCCTGCATTGAGAAGATCGGACGCTCCGTGCAAAATATCAAGGTACTCTTTTTTGCTATTGCGAAACCGAGATCCAAGTCCAAGGGACGCAAACGACTGATCAACAAGAGAAGCGGGGATAGCCGGGCCTGGAGCCGAACAGCAGGATCCCGCCGCAGGGCAAGAGCAAACTGAGCCTCCGCCTGCGCTCGCAATTGCCGCGGCAGCCACTTCCTGTGTGCTTTGCACGAGAGCCAGCAGATGTGCCAGATCCGCTTCGCCGGAGGTTCCGCTGCAGTCACTTGATGCCATGGTTTCATGTCGGACAACAATGGAAACGCGAGTATGCACGAATACAAGCAGTCGCGTCAAGCCCACTCCTTGACGAGTATCATGTACCTGGGCGGCATTCTCGTTGCAGTTGGGATCCTCGGGCTTGCCACGCTCATCGTGTCGCTTGTGCTTAGCCAGCAACGCATTCTTTCCGCAGGCAGTTCCGATAACTCCATCAATGCGCGCTTGGACACAATGTCCAACACTGTGGCTGCAGCCCGAATCACAATTGCAGAAATTGAGAAGCTTGTGTGAAAACCGTCGCACATGCAGACGTACACCAAGAGCAAACTGCACGAGGCCTTGATCCGGCGATGGTTTGTGCTGACAGCGTTGTTTGCCGGTGCAAGCCTACTGGGTGCTCTTTGGGTATAGTATGGATATACGCAGCCTCGGGTGTCGCGTGTGAGCGGCGGTAACCATGACGACTCGTTGGCTCGCGCGCAAACGGAAGTAAACGATTTGCTGCAGGCCGCACAGATTCTCCTACAGAAAACCAAAACATAAGCGAAACCAAACCAAAACCATGGCGGCCGTTGCGTCATCCGACACACTTGAGATTAGAATTCAAGCAGAGTAGTACCCTGCCTTGGTTCGCTTTGCGGATGACATGGACATTCAGGCGGATCTTGTGAGCAAGCTTCTGACACATTTTATCAATCTGCGGGAGTGTCTGCGGCCGAAATCTGACTCGTACCAATCCGAATACTTTTTTGCAGACGGCAAGGTGGAAGCTGGCGAATCGATCGTTGCCGCCGCCCAAAAAGACATCGAGATGCTTCCGCGGCTGAACTTTAGTGAAGCCAAAGACGGGTCCGGATTTGAAGTTGAGGGTCTAGAACCAGAAGAGATTGTGCTGAAGACAAACGGCGCCGAAGGTGAGGTGGTTGTGGGTACCACCAAAGTTGTCAAACTTCCTCTTCTAGACGAGTATCTGTCGACGGACGACCTCCCAAACCTGCCGGTGCTGCGAAATTTGGTGGCATTCCGGGAGGCCGTCAAGACGTACGTCATGCATCTTCTTGTTCCCAAGCAGTCCGTGGGCCTACACCGCATCGGTATGGTGGAGCGCTCGCACGAAGGCACGGACTTTTTGCTGCTTGGGCAGGTGCAGGGTAAATCAGACGGACAGCTGCTGCGACACGCGCTGCAGCCCTCAGAATCCGTTGCGCGATACCTGAAGCTCAAACAACTGTTAGAGGTTGACATAAAGTCCCCCAGGAAGCGAAGGCAGGAGATAACCCTGGCGAAATTGGAAGCCATGGGAGAAGGACCCGACTCAGAGGTGCCTCCGGAACCGATCGAGGATATGGCCAGGGACCGGAAGCGTCATGCAACGATTGCCCTGCGGGCGCTCGCTGGGCTCGAAGCACTGCATGCTGCTGGAATCTTGCACAACGATGCTCATGACGACAACGTGTTTGTAACGGACGATGCAATCATCTTCATCGACGCTGGCATGGCCTGCGTGCCGGTTCGGTCGCCCGCGCTGGGCCACACCATGACCATCGGGGCAGGCTTGGCCCAATCCAGGGGGCGGCGCCATTGCGACTCACTCGAATCGGAGTTCAATTAGTTTGCATTGGGATTGAATCCGACATTCCCTCACATGTCGGAAGAGTACCGAACCAAAGCCCAAAAGCTCAATACGGAGGCAGAGTATGTGACGTTATTTGACAAGGCGATTCGGATGCCTCTCCGACAGATGGCAAAAGCATATGATGGGCTGAACGTGGACGTGCGTGTATGTTTGTTAATATAATTAGTTCAAGATTGTTTGTGGTTCTTTATTCACGATGACTCTTTTTCTACCATCTGCTCGACAATGCGCTTTAGCTCCAGGTCTTCCTCTGCCTTTACCCTCTGCTACCTCTGGTATGTGGCTTCCTCTTGGGCCTTCCTTGCATACTCTCGTGCTGAATCCGCTTCTGCCTTGGCGCTTTGCGCCGATTCCGATGCTTGGCTGGCCACGTCCGACGCCTCCTCTGCCTCGTGCTTCATCGCCTCGAGCTCCAGCTCCGTCTTCCGCTGCTTGGCCTACTCTGTTTCCACCACGATCGATACTTCTTCAATCATGTGGGCGGTCATGCGGCGTGCCTCTTCGTGCTTCTCATCCGTTCGCCGACGAAGTTGGTCCATCTCCGCAAAGCCTCCGCCCATCACGCGAACAGAAGACTCGCCGGTGCGCTGCAGGTGCGAGACCTCGGCGGCGGCGGCCCACCCCCCTGGTGCAGCACGAACTTCAAACCGGACTCCGTCGTGCAGGTGAAGCTTCATCTCGGAACCGCACGATGACGTTCCAATGCAAGCAGTTCCATCAGCACGGCCGCCACATCCCGGAGCGCACACGGAGCACCAGCTGAGTAGCACGGAAGTCAAGAGCGCAATCTCCGTCTACACGGCCATGGCGCGACGCTGCGCGTCTTCGGCGCTGCCAAACACGCACCACTAGCCTCCAGAGCAAGCCAGTACGGTTCCCGCGGGAAGCATCACTTCGCCAAGGTACTGCGGCGTGGTCGGCGTCTCACTCATGATCTCGCGAGTCATCTCCTCGGCCTTGGACTTGCCCATGCCATTGAGCACCACGGCGGCGGGGCCGCTACAACCGCCCTGGCACGTGGTGGCGGCACCGGCCATGAAGCTAGCCGCGGCCACGCCAGCTTCCTTGTGACGGTGTCCCTTGAGAAGACCCTTGCTTGCGGCAAGACAGTGAATATCAGCGCCACACGAGTGACCCGTCCACAGGATGTCGCGGGCCATGCGCTTGCACAAATCGGCACGGCTAAAGCCGGTCTCTTCCCGGATCACCATATCCTTGTGCACGTAAATACCGTGCGTCAGACCGCACGTGTCGTGGCCTGACTGCACCAGCAGGCCCTTGACATCGCGACCAAGCGTAGCACGGCGTCCAACCAGCTCGATCAGCTGGGTGGGAGCAGCGTCCGGAGCACCGAGTGCCTCTGCAGCCTCTTTGCAATGGTCACTGCCGGCAACAACGGCGCACTCTATGGGAGCGCGAGTGCGGTACAGGCTAGCCGTTGTCGGGGCGCTGCTGCATCCGATGTTGTGCGCGTGAATGACAAAAAGGCGGACGACCGAGCCGCTTACCTGAGCCCCATACAGCAGAACATTGGACGCCAATTCGGCAATAGGTAGAGGCATCTCGTCGCGAATCGTTTCTGCTCTAGTGTCAACATTCGTCTTGCCACCACGCTTCGGACATCAGCCAATGTGCCAGGTCCATGGCTTCGCTCCCTGCACCAAATCACGGAATTACTCGGAGCCGAGATGGTGGTGCTCGTGAACGCCGAGCACCGTGCTCTCGTGCAACGTGCACGGCCAGACGCGGACGCGTGGTTCCACTGGCTCCGACACGGCGTGCAAAGGTCCGACGTTGCCAGGTACGCGTGGCTAGCTCTAAGAGGAGAGCGCTACTCACTGTACCTGGATGCCGACCTCTCTCCGACCGCAGAACTCGTTACTGAGGTGCAACGCCGACTCAGCTCGGGCGCACACGCCGTGGTCGCGCGAGGACCAAATGTTGGTGGTGTAAGCAATTGTATTTTAGGGTCACGAGACCCGCGCCTGTGGTATGCTTGTCTAGATCTCATTGCCGCAAACCCACGGCCGCGCGGCCTCGGTCGACACCTCGACGTGCTGCTCTCGACGGGGCCAGGTCTTTTGTCCAGGGCCATACGCGGCGCCCTTCCCGACATTCGGGTTGACGTCGTAAATTTCCACGGAACGCTTAACCGTCCCGCTATATGTGGTCACGTCGGAGACGACGACGTGGGGACAATGGTGCGGCAGCTTCGTGGTACGTCGTCGTGGGGAGCCGAAGATACCCTTGTGCTAAACGCACTCGCGTGTCACGGCCCGGCCATTGCGCTTGCCGCCAGCTATCTCGCCGCAGCTGCATTCATTTTGGTGCTTGTCGCGACATGCACAAAATGGAACGGCTACCAAGCGTCATTCGGTCGCGGTCCGACGTCCCTTCCACTTTGCTGCGCGAAGCCAGCACGCTCGGACAACCCAGTGGAACTGATGTGAACGACTTGGAAGACGTACTTCAAGTCCTGAGCGTGGCTGCCTTTGCCCTGCTGGTGCGCGCGCCCGCAGAGGCGTCGACCGGACCCGACCGCACACAAGCGCTGCGCTGGGTGCATGACCTAGATCGAGAGCGACGAAACTCCGCCGTGGCACGCGCGGAGGGCCAGCTGCTTGAAGCCTGCAACGCCCTGACATAGGTGGTGACCAAGCTGCGCTCGCACTCAGTTGGACCGGCCAAGAAGCTCGAGACAGCGCAGAGTCAAGCCAGGAAGTTTGCAAAGGAGATGCGCAAGCTGCATGTGGCCGCCGCACGCAACGTGGCCGGGTCGTTGCGGGTTGTTACGCGGGAGTGCGCCGAAGATACGACCACGGGATGCGATGATGAAGTGGAAGACGACCGGGAAGAGGTGCATGCAACGCGACGAGTCCTTGAGCAAAGTCGATTGCGGTACGTGCGTCAGCGCGCCGACGTCGTGGCAGCGTTTGTCCCGCTGGTTCGCCAGTGCCAGGTTGTGCTTGCTAAAATTCCCACGTCGGAGCGCTTTGAAGCGGACGCCAAATACGTGCAGGAGCGTCTGCAGTCAAAGCCCAATGCCAGCGGAACCGTCGTAGAAGATCTCGAAGATATGTGCGCCGCCGCCAAATCCTTCGAAGCCTTGCTAGAAGATGTGAGGGCGTCCCTACCAGCACCCAAAGATCCGGTCAAAGAAGAGATGCTGCGGTCCGAGCGCAAGCGACTGGGCCAGGCGCTTGCGCAGGGGGACGGCGACGCAACCGACCTTGCGGATCAAATGAAGCAGCTCGCCAACGAGATCGCCGCATTTGGCTCGGGTCCAGCGTCGAGAGAGGTAGAAGAAGCACGCACCCAGCTCGGACTCCTGCGTTCTGCCGCACATACGAGCCACGAGACACTAAAGAACCTGCGAGAGAAGGCGATGGCATCGCAACATCGCGAGCGAGACAGCGAATTGATTTTCGCGCGGCTTCGGGATGAACATGCCCGAGAACGGTCGCAGCGAATGCTCGCCTCTCGGCGGAGAAGCACGGACCGCGTCATGGAGACGGTTGAAGCTCACATGCGTGCAGCCTCTGACGAAGCACGCGAGTCCAACGCGCGCTTCTTGTCGACATGCACTCTGGAGTCGCTGGCTTCACCCGATGCCCTGAAGAAGCTGCAAACAAATGCCCACGCAAAATCTCTGCTGAGCCTCGCCGAGGCGGGACTGAGTGACATGCGACAAGTTGGCGGGAATCTCAGGTCCCTGTGGGCCTGCTGGACGTTGAGTCAGACGTCGAAGGCGCTGCGGCCGAAGCGCCCTCCGCCGAGTGCTTCTTCTGCTTCTGCCCTCCCTTTTTGATGCCGGAACGTGGCGCTCGCTTGCGTTTGGTTTTGGGACCGACGTGCGGGCTACGGAAGAGACGCAAAGCCTCGGCACCGGAGAAGCTGGCAACGTCAAAGGGTGTCTCGAGTGTGTCCATGCAAAAGCCGCCTGCAATCTCCTTTAAGCCGTTCCGAACGTCATTGATGGAGGGCTCCACCATTTGGTTGGTGCGAGAACGAGCGAAACAATTTATGGCGACCGACCCCGTCGCCACAGCGCAGACTGCGGCCGAACGTCGTTGGCCGCTGCTGGCAATCTTGGAAGCTCCCATCGACACACTTCCGCCCGAAGAAAAACAAAGACGCCTTGCCTTTGACTCGCTCATGGAACGCCTACAGATCCCAATCGAAGAACCACTCTCACCGGAAGCCGAAAACGCGTCGGCGCCCAATGCGACGGGCGAAGCCGAAGACGCGTCGGTGCCCGAAGCGACGGGCGAAGCAGAAGACGCGTCGGTGCCTGAAGCTCAAGCTCCGGTTGTTCCCGCAGTCGGATCGTCCGAAGAGTGCAAGTGTTCGTTCACGTGGGTACGCAGCCGTGTCGTTCTGAATCAAGCCTTAGAAGCACGCGGGGACGACCCAAAGTCGGTCCGCATCAGCGCAAAGCGCCCGGGCGGTAACGGCACTCAAGACGACCAAAACCGCGAGCAAGATAATTTAGTGGTTGCATGGGCAGACCGTCCGACGTACTTCCTTCGAGAGCGTTCCGTGATCACCGTCACCTTCCGCACGCCCGAGATAAGGGCGCACAAGTGCGACGACCCCGGGCAGTGGCTTGTGGTAAATGGCTGGGTCTTGCAGCCGGACACCACGTGAGAACGAAATGGCGTCGAAGTCCACAGATATAGAGGTGGCGGCGGCGGAGCACGAGGCGGAGCAACTCATCGCCCAAGACACCGTCTTTGCGCTGGCTGCGCTGGCGGTGGTTCTTGCCACGGCCGCTGGCATCTTCGTCAGTATTGCGGACGAGACACCGAGCTGGAAGTCGCGACGATGGGACGACCCCATGGTCATCACGCACCTCGTCCTCTTCTTCCCGTTGATGGTTGCGCTGCAGAAGCGAATGTGGATTACCGCTGGCGTTGTGTTTATGGTTCTACTGATGAGCACCATCTATCACATGTGGTTCGAGGACCCCAACTCGAACGTGCTCGATATTTTGGACGAGATCTTTGCGTACCTCCTGCTCGTGTGGCTTGTACGCCTCGGTATTGACATGCTCGTCTTCAGGGGGACTCGCCCGGGAGGCATGCGCTGGCTTGTGACCGGCATTGTTGCCGGAATTGCCGCACTTGTCTTCTTCTACCTGCCAGGAACAGACCTTCACGACGACGGAAGGCACAACTATTACAACGAAAAATTGCACCCTGTGTGGCACGTGCTTGCATTCTTCTCCGCGGGTGCCATCCTGGTGGCGTGGAAAGCGTACCCTGCACTTGGGCCGAAGGTTCAGTGGTGGAAGCGGGTGTGACGAGGCTTCCGGCACGGAACCTACCGCGGGCGGCATGGTTCACTTGTTGGCATGGCACGGACGCGATCTTGGGCCAAGCGGACACGGAGAGGAGTGCACAAAAAACGTGCTGCTGCAAGATTCGATATTACTGTGGCGCGGAACCTCATTGCCATTGCAGCAGATGCCATCCGAGGCGTTTTTGAGGAAGCTCATCACAAACCAGACATGCGGCGTCGGATCGCCCTGGCGAGCATTGCAGCCACATCTGGTCGTGTCAGGCTCAGGGAAGGAATCCTTACGATTCGCCTGGGCCGGTCCTGGACGTCGGAACTGGAGAGCTGGATGAGCTTGCACGGCGCGATGGTTCCCGGTCGTCGCCCCGGCACGGTGACGCACCCGATCCTGTCGCGCCAGTGGTACGATCCAGGACTGGGGACCATCCTGCGCACCCCAGGGTTGTACAAATGGCATCACAATATCTTTGACAGCCACCGAGGACCGCGCTTCAACGAGGGAATGTGTCGCATCGCTGCTGCAGTGATGCAGCTTCGAGACCTTCGCGGACGCACAGGAGTAACGGCGCTTGTGAACTCACTTGTGGCTGACAAGGCAGGGAACATGGACGTTACCTGGTCCGATGATCCGTTGGCCTGAAAGAAGATGCCGAGGGGGAAGCGTGGGAGAGGACGTAAGAAGAATACGGCCGAAGGCCCCGTGCGGGTACTTGGGATGCTTTACCCACCCTTTACAAGGGAGGACGGATTCGTGTTCCGCTGGGCTGAGTACGAGGGACTGGATCAGAGAACCCTGCAGTGGCTGGTTGACGAAGGCCTGTTGCGAGGGCCACCTGGTTGGGACATTTATTCGGTCTCGTCTATGGATGCCGCAGTTGTGCTTCGATCAATTGCAGACGATGACTGAAGTTGTACTGGTTTGAGCAGAGCCATCAGGGATACTTTGGTCAAACAAAACTTAAATATTTAGTTGTGATCAAGGCTTGCCACCAACAATGCGTTTGAAGTTGTGTAATAAATGGTATCAGCGCCTGGTGCGCGACGGCCCCGGGCTTGGCGTGACTTGACTTTCCACGACAAATGCATATTTGAGTTTGCTTCGATTGTATATCGCTTCTAACACATTTGTCGTCATTCGATTCCGCTTGCATGCCCGACCGCGTTGTCTTTATCAACACCCCAGAGTGGGAACGTGACGGTAAAACATATCTTGACAACGTACTGGGTTCTAAAGCAAGTTCCGCAGCGGACCGAGCCCTGCGCACGTGGAGAGATTCTATGCACTCGTCCAAAGTGCCCATCATTGCCTCGCTGTGCATCCGACAGTCAACGCGCGGCGGTGAGACAAACTTTGAAGTGACGCTGCAGGGAAGTACGTCGGGCTGCGTGCAGCCTTGGCCGGTCGACAGCAGGCCCTCGTCGCCGCCGTACGGTGCAGGAATTGCTGTTGGCGGAGGAAGTGGTACGGTTCGCAAGGTAGTGCCGTGCAGCGGAGCCGGATCCGCCAGAGGAGGTTGTGAAGGTGAAGGTGTAAAGATGCCCCCCGCAGCGACTACGGCCACTGACTTTCAGCCGCAAACTGACGTAATGAACCGAATTAAGGGATTGGAGAATGTGACGGACGACTTAAACGACATTTGGGGATTTCCTCTTGGATTGCGCGTGATTGCCAAGGAGACGTGCAACGCCTAGGATGTGTATAGCGGCGTTTTAGCCGGGCGCCTGTGCGATCAGGTGCCAGCAATGGTTCAGCGTGGTCGGCGAGAATCGGCGGTGCTTATCATGTTAGTTCATGCCGACCAGCTCCTAAGAGATGCCCCCTCCAGCCACACGCTAGTGTTTATGGTGGATACGATGGCGGACCGGGTCTTCACGTGCTTGGAGGGCGACTCGCGGGGTCAATCGTCCGAGTGGAAGCTGCCCCTGCTGCGTCCCGAGAATCCGATCACGGAGTACCTTCATCGAGCGTCCACCGCAACCAATCTGCAGTACTCCATCGACACGGCGAAGGATGTTCTCATTGACCTAAACATGTCCCCGCTCGTAACGTTCAGGGCAGTATGGCAGAAGGCGCAGCTGATGATGGCGAAGTAGCACGTAGCTACCGAAGCCAGGGCCATCTTCCGTCATTTGTTGCGGTCGGATAAGTCGTTCCTCGGTCGCATGAAGCTGTGCCCGGCTACTCGCAGCGTGAAGCTCGACGACGAAGAAGAGTGTGTGGCGCTTCCCCGGGAAGACAACTGCACGTGGACATTCGAAGATGTGGCGCGTCAAGCGTTTGCCAATGAGCTAAGCCTTGGATCTCTGTCGCATGCGTTGAAACTCCAAAGGGCTGGACCCGCTACGCAGAAGAAAGAATGCTAAAAGGCGGCAACCGTTCGGCCACTTCGCTGGCAACGCTGCGCAAGCTAAACATTGGCGCGTTTGTCGTGCATGCGGCCCTGGCAGTTGCCTTGCTGTCAGTGTTTGCGTCGCAGTGGGACTCGGCCCGCTTTGGCTTCCCTGTCTACCACACTACCCTGGAAGACAGCAGCGACAATGTGCAGAGGGGCGCGTTCAAGCACACGCCGCGGCTCGACGAGTGGTTCCGTGTTTACGTTCCCGTGCTTGTCATTCTCTTCCCTGCAATAACCGCCGGCTTCCATCTCGGGTACTGGCTTGACCCGTTAGGATGGTACGAGCAGGGCGTGCGGAAGGGATCGCAGCGCATGCGCTGGATTGAGTACGCTATCACCGCTACTCTCATGATTGTCGCCGTTCTGATCATGTCCGGAGTGAACACAGGGCCGGCGCTGCTGCTTGGCATTGCTCTGAACATCGCGCTCATGATGCAAGGGACCAACGTAGAGGAAGAGATCTCGCGATTCGGTCGGCGAACGTACGTTAGCATCACGTCGACCTCGGTCGGCTGGCTCGCTGCTACTGCACTCACAGTTGTAATCGCAACATCCTTTGCCAAGTCTATTGACGACGCCAAGAAGTTAGGCGACGACATTCCGTCTTGGGTGTACTTTGTAATTGTGCCATCTATCCTGTTCTACCTGAGCTTTGGAGCGGTGCAGTTTGCCCAAATGATACAGCCCAAGTCGATGTATGCCAAGTATGAGTGGTATTACATCATCCTCAGCTTTGTATCCAAAGCCTTCCTGGCCATTTGGGTGGCCATTGGACTTTTGCGGCAGACTTCAGATGACGAGACGGAGGCAACGACGGTGCCAGCGTAAACCCGAGACTCAGTAGGTCTGCAGTTGGATGACGACAGTATTGTGATTCTTGAAGACATGGTCGCACTGAAGACCAACGATTTGGTTAACAACCTCGCCAGCGTGACAACTAGTCACGGTTAGGTGATTGCGCAGATAACTGCACCAACGGGCACGGAGACGTTCGATATGCCAACGTCTGGGTTGGACGCGTACACAAGCTTGTCATTGTATAATTCTTTATATTGGGTTGCTCTCTTTACCGTTCAATGTTTGTTTTTGTTGCAACACCTCCACACAATCCAAATGTCCATGCGCAATGGCAACACCCTGCCAATGCAGCAACGTGGGCCGGTCCAATGCCTTGATAGCGCCCAAGTAAAACAGGCTTTTGTCTAGCTGCATTGGCCGTCCCTCTTCGCAGCACCGCCTTATCCAACCGAGCCCACTGCGGACCGCCACGGCATCCCGGTAACGCAGCATGCACTGCAGTCTCTAGTTGTTGTAGCTGACCCAGTGGTTGTAGGACTGCCAGTCGTCCGGAAGCTTTGCCCTAGTAAGTTCAAATACCTCAAAGGACGGAAGACGGTCCACTCCAGACGTGAGAAGCAGCTTCACAATGTCAAAGCGGCCGTACTTGGACGACCATCGCCAGGCTCGTTCGTTCTTGGCGTGCACATCGATGCGTCGATCCCCGGTCAGGCCCAGCAGCAATCGAACAATATTGGTGTGTCCGTTCCTGCAGGCCCACCACCAGGCACACTCCGTCATGGCATGCACGTCAATGCGTATATCCTCGGTCAGATCAAGCAACAACTGAACCACGTCAGTGTGTCCATGCATGCAAGCCTCTCGCCACACGATTTCGTCGTCCGTATGCACATCTATGCGCCGATCCCCCGATAGCGCAAGAAGCAATTTAACGGCGTCCAAATGGCCACATGCGCATGCCCATCGCCAAGCGTTATTATTCATCGTATGCACGTTTATGCGTCGATCCCCAGTTAGACTGAGAAGCAACTCCATGGCATCTACATGTCCATGGCTGCACGCGGAGACCCATACCGTATCTTCCCATTGATGCACGTCTATGCGTCGATCGCCGGTCAGATCTAGCAGTAATCGCATCATGTCAACGTGTCCGTTACAACAAGCTCCTCTCCAAGCGCCGCCGTACCTGGCATGCACATCAATACGTCGATGCCCAGAGAGCTCCAGAAGCAGCTTCGCAACATGTAAGTGTCCGTTTGTGCACGCCGATTGCCACGCTCCCTCATTCTCAATGTGCACGTTTATATATCGATGTCCGGTCATACACAACAATAACTTGATCACGTCAACATGACCGTTCTCGCACGCCAACAACCATGCATTGTCCTCGTCGTCATCTTCGGCGTGCACCACAATATACCGATCTCCGGTCAGCCGCAACAGCAGCTCAACGACATCCAGGTGTCCGTGCTCGCACGCAACTCGCCATGCGTCTTCATTGAGAGCATGCACGTCAATGTATCTGTCTTCGGTCAACTCCAGTAAAAGCTTTACCATCTAAAGGTGTCCGTTCTTACACGCGGACCGCCACGCTTCCTCGTCTCCTGCATGCACATTCACACGATCTTCCCCGGTCAGCGCAAGCAGAATCTGAGCTTCCTCCACCAATCCGCGGCTGCACACGTCTACAAAGTTTGGCTGTCCGCTGACTTCATCTTCGGCCACTGACATGGTGTGTTGTGGTTTGTGCGTGCACAAAAAGTGATGTGCTGCAGATGACAAATCTGGATTGCCCCCCGTGCCGGAGACGGGTGTGAGCACGAATCAATCAAGATTTTCTTTGTCATTCTATAACTTTGCCCTCGTCACCGCCATCGCCTCCGCCACCTGCCGCAGCTTGTTGTTTGTGCTGTCCGTGGTCAACGCATACGTCGTGGCCATCCTCGGGGTAAACCTGCACAACCGCTGCCTCACCATAAAAAAGGGATGCACTGCGACTGTGGCAAAGCACACTGAGAGAGCCAACGTCTCGATGCCTGGCTTGGCTTGAAACACAAGATCGCCATGGCCGCCGCCGCCGGAGCAAAACCTGCAACCGAAGCTGCAGTCACGTCCCCAACCGTTGTGTCGTACACAGACCTCGTCGACTTTTGCAAAACATATACGATCGATGCAAGTTGCCTGCAGGATTGCTTTAACGCCTACAAGATTGCCGAGCAAGATTGGGGACGCAAACACAAGTTGGATGAGTTCTCGCAGCACACGTTCAAGGCAAAACATGTCGAGGCATTTGCGGCGCACGGCAAAGCCCTCAATGAAGCACTCCGGATTGCCCTGCCTGACCTGAGCGTGACGCACGAAGTGAGTGACAAGATGGTTCGTTGGAGCGTCAATAGCGGCACCGAACACCTCGAAGCCGTGGAGTCAATTGGAACGGGCACCGATGGCTACGTGTACGTCACGAAGAAGCACGCCATCAAAACGCCGATTCTGCACTCGGCCATGGATGAAATCGATTTATCGGAACAAGATGACGTGCGACGATGGCAGTACGGCATTGCCAGCTTCCACAACCTTCGCGAAGCGATTAAGCTGTACATTGCGCACAAGCGCGACCCGGGGCTCTTCGTGGAACTTGTTGCATTTGGTAAGACAATGCGTGAAGGCGTTGCATTCGTGTGTCAAGTGCAGCGGCGCGCCGCGTATTGCGTGAATGCGCAAGTGCACAGGCGGAGACCAAAGTGCGCCGCAATTGCCAACAAGGCAGTGCTGGACGCCATGGACCGCTCCGCCTCCCTAGGAGTCATCCACAACGATGCCAAACGTGCCAATGTGGCGATCGAAGTCCCGTTCCCAGAGGGACGGCTTCCGCGAGTGCAGTTAATTGATTTGGGCAACAGCTGCGTGACCTTGACGTCCGATGCTGGCAGAACCCTGATCTTAACCCTGAATGCGTCCGACGTCGACGATGTGAAGATGTAGATGTGCCTGAACCGAGCTCACGACTATTCGTAGTTTGTTGGTATGTTTGCGGGAGACCACTATGCGGCGTTCCATGCCCGCATGACGGAAGTAGCAGATGCACGGAAAGCTTCTGGGCTCGATTACGACGGTCCGGCTATCACAGTAGAAGCGTTTGAGACCGCGGTTCGTCCCCAAATTGAACAGGAATATCGCAAGGTTGTAGTTGCTTCCGGTGAGTGTCATGCGTAAGCAAATCAAGCCACGGCAAACATGCAAGCCCCATTTCAAATGCAAGCCATCATCGAGTTCAGCAAGGAGAGTGACGGGTACATCATCGACCGCACGGGCCAAAAGGACCCAGAGCGCGCTAATAAAGCGGGCGCGTACATGGCAAGCGTTGTCGCGTACGAGTGTCGCGGCCGCGTTCCCGTGATCGTGGTTGACCCAGTCAAGCACGAGCCCGTGGACTACAAGGGCCGCACGATTCACGAACAGTACCGGTGCGGGTTCTCCACGGCTTACTTCAAGCACGTCGGCACCATGGAGGAGGCGATTGAGATCGTGATGCGGGCCAAGGAGGAATAAATTACGTGAATCGATTGATTTGAATCCATGCACGATTAAAAAGTTAAGCAACTCCATGTCCGTCCTGACCCTCTCCTTCCTTCCTCCCCTTGCCTGACTTGTGCGAGAACACTCGCTCCTTGTCGCTCTGAATCACATATCGGTACTCGGTCTCGGCAACGTGTCCCTGCTGCGCAACATGGATCGCCAGCAACTGCCCTACCGGAACCCCCAACATTCGAACAGCGGGATCGTCTGTCGTCAGCTTCCCAATCTCCAGCTTGCCCGCTCTCGCGAGTGCCGCCCGTGCCTCGGCGCCGTGCGGATCCAGAATCTAAAACGCCGGCTACATCCAGTGACCGAGGACCAGGGTGTCCGCTTCCATCAGCTTAAAGTATCGTATCTAGATCCCTTCGTCCCGTTTGGCCTACCAAAAGGCCTGCTCAGCAGGCTTTTTGATCTTCTCCTTCGCCAGCACAATGGCCAGCTTTAAGTTAAGCCGTCGGCACGCCTTGAGAATTTGCTGCGTTGGCCCAAGGTTCAGACGGTCGTTGATCACAAACACGCCGGCCTTGGAGCCAACGGGGATCCCCAACGAATCTGCGGCACACTGTTCGTGCCGCAGGTGCAGCATCGGAGGTCGGTGCCGGCACATTGTGACGGGAGCCTCTGCCTGCCGCTCCGCAATGAGAATCGGTTCGCGCGCAAGCCACCACTTGTTGGTGAGAGCGTTTACCGCGACTTTGCCGGCGCAGTCGGCGAAGCGGTCCGCCAGCGCGTTGCGCCACGCAAGCATGGACGCCCGCTGCGGTTCCCATGTGTGTCCGAGCAGCGGCTGCTGCGCGAGGGTCTCAAGCTGAAATCCCCACATCATCAGCAGGTTGCCGCATGTCAGCAGCGCGCGCAAAGGCCGCGAAGCTTGGTTCAGACAGTCGAACATGGCGTTGCGTCGAAGCAGAGGAACCGCGGCGCCGCCTGGGTGGGCCCGAAGGAACCGGGTGTCTTCTTCGTCCGTGCGGTCGATGAGAGCCAAGTCGGGATCTCCTACCGTCGCAACTTCTTCCAACTCTTCGTCTTCCTCATGTTCTGCGGGAGCTGGCAGACGCCCCGACAGCTCCCAGGCGCAGTAGCTCGAGATTAGCCGCGTGGCCGACCGTCCAATGCTCGGAGCAAGATGCATCTAAATCTCAAGGAGGGCAGATTCAACGTCTTCCTCTGTTGCAAGCTCGTCGCCGGGTCCCGGCGGAAGCGGCGCCGTCGCCCGTCGGCCGAGTCGACTGGGCGTGGGGTCGTCTGCACGAGGTACAATGGTGTCGTCGAGGGGAGCCCTCATTGCCAGCATCGGGTCTATGGCGAACGGCACGCGGACCACGCCCGACGGACCTTCTCTGCGGATGTACTGCTCTCGAAGAATCTCGCGGTCTCGCAGAGCGTGACGCACAAAGAGTTGGCTCAAGCCGCGGAGTCGTCGCTACCAAACGATATCCGCGCACTCCATCCATCGGTTGGCGGCGACGTACTGCAGCTGAGCGGGAGCAAACGTGTCGCCGCCGCTGCGCCACTCTACAATGCGGCGACCGTCCACGGTGAAGCCGTGCGAACCCACGTTCTGTCCCAGCGCGAGCACCAGACGCCTATGTGTGTACCCCGCTCGCGCCGTCGCGGTGGTTGCCTTGACGACTCCCTCGATCGAGAACATTGCATTACTGTTGAACGCGGGAAAGCTCATGCCGGTCATGTAGGACCGCCGCGTGTACCCGTGCGCCGACAAACCTGCGTCGCCTCGCCGGAAGCACGGCAGCACTCTCGCCTTGGCGTCTGCGAGACCGAGCCCTCCCGACTCGGTCGGGTCGGGGTTCCGTCGGTTGTTGATGCGGCCTCCTCCGGCCTGCATCTGTCCCAGGCCTCCAGCAATGTGGGTTATGTCCGTGCTCGATCCCTTGGAGCCGGCGGCAATCATGGACAGCACGTTGTGACGGCGGCCGTCGGCATGCGCCGACTGCTTCATGTCCTGCATCGTCCGACGAGTCACGAGCTCCTGTACGGCCTGACCGATCTCCATCATAGCATCTTCAAAAACATTGTACGAGATTCCCAGCTGCCGCGCAATGTCCTCAAGCCGCTCCGCCTCAGCCTGCGCGACGTCGTTGTCCTTCTGGATGGCGGCAAAGGCCTCTTTGGTCAGGGCAAAGTCGTCGGGCGTTACGGTAAATCCCTGCGTGCTTGCGTACTCCCGCATCGTAAAGCCGGCCCGGGCCATGAAGCTGCTGGCGGCCTGCTCGACGGGCGAGTACTTGGCCAGTGCCGAGATAACAACGCCGCCGCCTCCGACAATGCGCTTATCCAGCTGGCCGGCGAGCAGCTGTCCGTCGCGGAAGACCACCCGGCCGTCGTCCATGAGGATGCTAAGGCGCTCTTCGAGCGTTCCGCTTGGCCGTCTAGTGCCCGCCTAATTGCTCGCGTCCAGGTGCAGAAGAGTGTCCGCGGTTGCAGCTTGCGATAAGAGCTGCTTGCCGGTCCAGTACGTATCCACTTCTCCGGTACCGTCCTGACGCGGGATTAGAATTGCAGGTTCTCCCAACTACGCCATTCCTGCTTGCGGCTGCATCCCGGATCGCTCAAAGGTTGCGCCCGTAGTGGATCGCTGCACCAGGAGCTGGGCTGCGTCGGATTTGTTGATGATGGTATCCTTTGACGTAAAGTCGTGGATCGACGTAAGGTCATCTTGCACCAGGCCCATGACAGACTGCCCCGTTTGCTAACTGAGGATGTTATTGTCGACGCTGGCTAAAACCATGGCTTCCGCTCGTGCCTGCAGGTCCTGCAGCGCGTGGAACTACATCTCGTCGCCGTCGAAGTCGGCGTTGTAAGGCTTGGTGCACGGGAGTGGAATCCGGGCTGCCTCTCCTGCGTCGGGGTTGAGCGTCCCGTGAATGAGGTGTGCCATGATGCCTTGCTTCCACAAGGTTGGCGCCCGGTTCATCAGCACCACGTCACCGGTGCGCATGTACCTATGAACGAACCAGCCCGGTTGCAGTTTTGACGCAAGCAGGTTGCGGTGATCGAGATCTAGCTGGTCCAGCTCGAGCACGTCGCCATCGGACGGCTCGATTTGCGCCGCTCCGCCCGGAATGCCGACGCCAATTTGAACTGCCTTCCTCAGATCTTTAAGGTTGAGGTCGTACGCCCGCTCACGGATCGTGGCCGTCCGGAGGAATACGTGCGGCATGCCTACTTCGCTTGGGGTGATGCTGTCGTCTCCTATAATGGGAAAGCGCCCCGAATGGTTGACGCGCTTGCCGACGATCTGGTCGCGGATAATTCCAGTCTTCCCATCGAGCAGCGACCGCACACTCTCGTATGGCCGGCTGGTGGACTGCTTCGTCTGCACACTGACTCCGTGGTTGCACGTGATTGCGTTGAACCACGTTGAGATGCGTTCGTACGCCTGCCTCTACCGGTATCCCGAGTGCAGGAACCGCGTCATCTCGTCGGCGCCCATTGGCAGGTGGTCGGGCATGGCAACGGGTACCTCGTGCGCTTCGCTGTCCACGTGTCTAACCAATTCCTTCGCGGCTGCGGCGGCCTTGGCGTCAGGAATCGCCTTATTCCGCAGCTCGACACACCATTCCCACGCAACCACGGCTTCCTGCCGCATTTTGTTGTACATGAAGGTAAGATCGTGGTTGCCGCTGTTGCGCCCGCTCCTCGCTCCGGCGACGCGAACGGTTGGTCGGAAGATGTTTGGAATGACCGGGATGGCCTGTGGCACCCACTGCTCTGGGTGTGAGTCTTGAATTCCCAACCACTTTAGATCCTCCGGCCAGTCTCGCGCAAAACCGGTAAGGATGGCGCGGCACCGCACCGTGTTGAAGGGCTGTCGCATCTCATGTAGAGCAGCCTTCTTCTCTTCGGGTAGCAGCGGGGCACCAGCACGCTCTCTGGCTTTGAGCTTTTGCTGCGTCGTCATGCGGTGGTACTTTGCCAGTAGCTACTTCATGTCGCGAGGAATTCCGCTCGGAGCATGGTCGATCGCGGCTGGCTGCACATGGTCTTCCTCTTCCTCTTCATCTTCGTCCTCGTCGTCACCGTCGCTCTCTGGCTCATACACTTCGCCCGTCTCGTCAATTTGGTCCATGATGGCATGCGCCACGCGGCCATCCCGCTTGACGTACTGCAGCGCCAACGACGGCCAGGTCCACTCGATGTGGGTCCACTTTTTTGGATGCGTGGCCTGGTACACGGGCTGTGGCATGTGGCAGTGGGGGCACAGCACTGAGTTGACGCCGTTGCGCTTCTGGCTCTTGAATGGCATGAGAAGATGGATCATTCGTGTCGACTGGTAGAGCTTCTGGTCGTGGGGCATCTCTGCATCGATGATCTGGTGCGCGATGTCCTCCTTGTCCAGCAGCATCCGGCAGCACCATGGGCACACGCCGAATAGCAGAAAGTACGTGGATTTGGCAAAAAATTGTTGCGCGTAGACGGGGAACGGAAGCATGATATGTGCCGAATGTCCGGGGCACTTGAGCGCGCCACCGCACGTCGCACAGGGTATGATCTTGGGATCGGGTGTTCCGGTTCGAGGATCCATCACGTTAAAACTTTGTCGCAGAAGAACCGTCTTCTCTTTGCCGTGGCTCATGTCCACGACGCTTCGTCGGATCTCTAGGTCGCTAAGCATGCTGAACTTGACCCCTGTCACTCTGGCAAATGGGGCGGGCTGTGCATACCGTCTCGGGTCTCTTCCGTCCTCCATTCTCTTGCGTTTGCGATTTTGGTGAGGAAGCGGAGTCGATCCGCCAGCGCCCGACATGGCGACGGGATCATGGACAGGGTTCATAACTTGGGGGGCAATAATGTGGTATGATGGAATGTTGTTTGTTTGTCTGCAAGTGTCGCACGCATCTGCTTATCCAACGCGATCTAGTGTGCCCAGACCGTCAGCGGCCAAAAAAATAGGCTTCACTCGGCGCCGACCGTAAACCTCTTCCCGAGCCATAGCTGCACGCGGGCCCGATCGCTTGACTTTTACTTGTACTTCTGGACTGGGGGCCGGATCTCTGGCTTCGTCCTCGCAATCACTAACCGGAAGCCAGTCCGACACACCACCGGGCGTGGGAACTTTTGCATCAAAGCAACGGCCGACCTGCATGGCTGATCGAATACCGGCCGCCGGACCACTGCTGCCGCTGCTTCCGCTTCCTGACCGAGCGTTTTGGACGACTGGACGAACGACGTCATGGGTGGGAACCAAGGGAAGTCCCGAGACACCGAGCATGGCTGCTCTCGCGCCGAGACTGGCTCTTGCATCGTATCGCGGGTCAAATACACGCTCCCGTCCACTGTGGTCGGGTCTGGTTGTATGCCGTTGCAATCGCTCCTGTCTTGCCGCTTCCATCCGGGCCCTATCCTCGACGTCTTCTTGCTCAATTGCAAAGCGGGTTGCTGTTTGTTCCGGCCGAGCACGCATCTCGTTGCGTTCGCTGCGAGTGGCCGTGACCGGGTCAGATGGTCCTGGCGCCCGGCGGCTCTTGGCAAACTGCGTAGGGAAGGCCGTTTGGAGTTGACCACTGGGAACGGAACGTCCAACTTTACGGTGCTTCCGTGCTGGATGCGACAGCCGGTGTTCATGCGACGCCCAACTGCGAATGCCTCGGGGCTCAATGTCGGCAAGCATGCTGCGGTGGAAACGGTCCAAATTCCTGGGGAGGCCCAACCGCGTTTCTCTTTTTATAAACCGCAGCATGGAAGCCCGCACACTGAGAATTTAGGCCGCAGACGATGCCGTAGCCAATTTTCGGATTGCTAGGAACCTGAAGGACCCAGGCGTATAGCAGACTCTAGACGGGTTGCAGCCGGCTGATCGTGACGCCTGGTTTTACGCTGTTTGGCATGCATTTGACGTCAGTCGGGGCGCGACTTCTGACTGGGGACCATTGGCGCACAATGGAACCGAGTATGATTTGCTGTGCTTGGCGATGCAGTATCCTGGAACGCTGCCTCCGGAGGGCCAGGCTTTGCTTGATACAATCCTGATCGAGTCGACCCTTTTACGGACGGTCTGTCCAAAGTGCAAGAAGCATTACGTGCATCATCTGCGCAAAGCCAACGAGAAGGGTCGGTGGCCGAGCAGCGCCATCGAAGGGCTGCGATTCATGGTCGAAGTGCACAATTTTACGAACCGATACGCAAACAAGCAAGCCACGGAAGCCGCGGCTCTTCGCGGCCATCCGCAACCCCAGCTCAAGCCGGAGAAGTACACCGTAGGAGACGCGCTTCGCCGGATGCACGTCGCCAACTTGTCGGATGCGATCCGAACGGCCAAGGTACGCATGGCCAGGGAAGGTGCCACAAACGTTGCACTGCGGTACGACCGAGACAGTTTTGATGGTGAGACGCGTGGGCCGGACCGCATGGCAACGGCGGGCAATCGAATTCGATCCGGCGAAGAACCGTCGGAACTCGTGGGTGCCGGAACGGCGTCCGGAACCCCGGAAGGGGCTGCACCTGCCGGTCGTTTTGTCTTGGTGATCATTGCGACTATTCTTGTTGCAACTGCGGCCACGGTGGCCATGGCTGGCGCCTACGCGATCATGCGGCCGCGACCGGTGGTGCGTCGGTCCGGTTCCGAGTTCCGAGTTCCGCCTCCGGATGCCGTTCCGGCGCAGCTGATGGAGGGCGTAGAGGGAGCCGCATGACCGTGCGTCCGTCAAAAAATGGCGGGTGCGTCGGCGTGTGGTCGTCTTTGCGCCATGAAAAGATTCAAATGGAGGAAGGTCCCGAGATTATTGTGGTTCCTGGCTGGGCATACCTCATGATTGTGGTCATGATGGTTGCCGTGATCGGATACATTGTCGTCATGCAGACGCGTCCCGACCTGATCATTGGTGGCACCGGACTGCCGAGCGACATTCGACAGCCGACGCGTCCGGCCATTGAGAGCGGAGACTCTGGCGCAAAGTCGGATAGCGACCGACCGCCCATGCCAGAGCAGATGGATCTGGACGTCTTTGAGCGGTACGATCAGGACGGAATCGTGCGCGAGGCCGTAAACCCCACGCGCAGCGTGATGCTGGTGCCTGAAGGACAGGAATAGGAACTGCACAAGATTGATGCAATTTTGGCCGAGGCAAATCTGGAGCGGGAGCAGACGACATCAAACCCATCGTACTAGCCCGCAGCGCTGCGTCGCTTTAGCAAACAATTGCAAGGGCTAGCGGAAGGGCAGTACAAGACCGACGAGGCGAAGCGCGCGAAAATGATTGAAGGGATACGCACGATTCACTTCTTCCTCGAGAATGCCGGAGGCGAGGCACTGAAGGCACAGCTGTCCCCAGACTTTACCGGGGTCGTGGTTCTGGTGGCGCCCTGGTGCGGCTGGTCCAAGCGCCAGCTTGCTCACTGGGTTCGGGTGCGGAACGCCTAGACACCGTACCGTGTGCTCTTTGTCATCGAGGAGGCGCGCTTCTCCGCGCCAGTGCGCGAACTGCTCATGCCCGGGCTGCCAGACCAGACCGTAACCAAGCTCGACGAGGCGCCGTCCGATGAGGCACGCGACATGATCTGGCGCAGGGAGATTCTCGGGGGAGTTCCCATGAATGTGTTTGTCAAGAACGGCAAGGTGGTGCAGATGAATCCTGGGCACGTGAACGCGGACAAGCTGGAGACGATGACGGGAGAGTTGTTTGCTTAATGGACTGTCTTGGAACAAATGCAATACCCAACCATCAACTACCGGTTTCCCCATCTTCAGATTCCCACTCATTATCTTGGTCTTCGTCTAATGTCGCTTCGTCCATTGCAATATAGCCCGCATGCTGCCACTGCATTCGACCGAACCCTTTTTTGCATTTGTAGAACTCGTACCCAAATATGAAGTCTCCAAATGGTGGCTTTAAATCCAGCAGCAGCTTCACCGTATCCTCATCGCTCGTGTCCGTTGGAACTTCGTGGTGCGCTTTAAACAAAGCAAAACGGTAGCAGCCTTGTCCTCTATCGTCGCGCTCGTTCAGAATGTCCCAGAGAGATGGCGAAGACGTGACATCATGATGACAATAAAAAGCAAAACACGGCGGCACATAATTGACCAAAAAACTACCTCATACGGGTGTTGATCCCGTTGCCACCGGATTAAAAGTCCGATGCTCTTCCGATGAGCTAATGAGGTATAGTTACAACAACCGGCGGTTTGCAAATACCAATCGTGACATTGCAACCTATTCCTTCCAACCCTCGGGAACTCCTTTGAGACCCTCAATCGCGGCCGACAGCGTCTTCTTGGCCTGCATGCGTCCGAGCGCCTTTACTGCACCCACACCCTTGACACCTTCGCAAAAATCACACCCAATCATCAAACAGGCGTCCAGAATCTATCCCTGGGTCAAACCTAGCAACTCGGGTATCTTCCGCAGGTCCCACACGGTGCGAAGTCGGTCGCTGAGCGGATGTTGCACAAAGACGCCATCGCCGCCCACGGCAAAGACGTCTGTATCCATGCCAGCAAAGCAATCAATTGATGTACCAAGCACGTGACACGCGTGAATCTCTGCTTCTCCAAGGCACTGATGAAGCTTGCAGCCCGATAACTGCATTTTACGAAGACACTCGCGACGAATCTCTGGGTCGGCAAGATCTTCCCGCTGCGATGCCGCCGTTTTGGCCTTCTCTGCTTGCCGCCGCAGCTCTGGCACGGCCTGTGCGAGAGCGGCGGTAATGACTTCCGCCTACTGCGCATCGTGTTCCGCAAGAGTCATCCCACGCACAACCTCGTCCGATATTCGACACAGTTCTATCATCTCTGCGTCACTGGCTCCGTGGCACCACGTTGGTTTGGCAACTTTAGTCCAGCGCAATGATCGCTTAGGTTTGACCAGGTCCGAGTGCCGCAACAAAAGAGAGGCCTCTGCCGCTGTCGCAAGCACCTCTGTTGCGGCCGGCGCGTCGTCGCCATTGTCGAGCAAGCTTGCGATGCTCGCAAGGGCGGCCTGCTTCTTGGTACGCAACTCCTCCGTGCGCACCCGCAACGCCTCACGCCGAGCTCGCTCTGCAACCTTGGCGGGACCGTGCGCTTTACCGTCTACAAACACCACCACCTGACAGCCAGCACGTTGCATGCCACACACGTAACTGCCACATCGCTCCGGCAACGAGTCGCTGTCTAGGTGCGAGCGCTCCCGGTACGCACAGGCATGCAAGATTGCGGCAAAGTCAACGCCGACTCGTTTATACGTTGACCATCCAGTCCACGGCAAAATGGCAGCCGGGCAACGCTTGCGCAGCAGCTTGGTAAATACAGTAGGAGACTTTATTCCCATTTGTACCCGATAAAGCAACTTCAAAACAATTCGTCTGGCAAATCCGATATCCCTCCGTCGTCGTCTTCCTCTTCTTGTGATCCCATTGATTGCGATCCAGTCGGCCCAAACTGTCCAAACGTGTCGTCACCCAACAACAGGCTCGTGGTTGGACCGCTAATTTGCATGACTCGAGTCGAACCGCGGGGGCCCAACGATCCCTGGGAGAGCTGCATCCCGGCTCGCTGGCCTGCCCCCACTGCAAATGCTGTTGAGCTCCACAGTGCCAAAGACGCCATGCTCGAATGGGAGGACGGTGCCATGTACCCTGCAAACCCTCCTTCTCCTCGTGCACCAGCTTCAGTCAAACCACTGGCCAAGCTGTCTGCTTCCTCAAGTCTACTGCCGCTGCGACTGCTGGCCAAACTATTCGCGTCAACTCGCGGCGCGGAGGCAGAGTATGCTTGATCTCGCTGATCCAAGCCCAGTTGCATGGATGAGGCTTCGCTTAGGTCGTCTCGCCCGCCAGAGCGCGCGTGCTGGATGATCCCTTGTATTGAACCCTCACCTGAACCGCCCATGCCAAATATGGATCCTATGCTGCTCTGCCTGTGCTGCTCCTCTAACAAAAACCCAACGTCCGCACGGTACTAGTTGGCCGTTATCCTTGCTGGCCCGCCCGACATTATTGAGTCAGCATCGTCAGGGTCCCCACCGGCTCCGCTCATCGGCGCGGAAGGAAGCCGAGCTTCGGTCATTAAGCCGAGCAAGCCTGACGCCGCAAATTGCGTGTCCACACGAGCCCTTGCAGACTCCTAGACCTCCTCGTCGTCGTCATCTAGAACCACGGTGCGCTCGCGCCGCGACTTGGCGCCAACCCTCCGGCGAGTACTGCCCAGATCTGCTTCTCGAAGTTCGTGCAGCAGATCCTAGCGCACCATCGCGGTCCATGCCTCAGCTGGCAGCTCTCCCGCGGTCCGCTCCAACACGAGGATGGCGTCCGGGGGCTGTGCGTGCATGATGGTCGCCTTCCTCTCTTCCGCCGCCTTGGCCGCCACCGACAAAGCAGCAATACATCCCGACCGTATCGTCTCGGGGAACAGCGGAACAGTTGCCCACACCAGAATTCGCCAGAACCAGCGGTGCTCGGCCACCGGCCCAGCAGACAGCGCTCGCAACGATTCACACCGCACCAACTTCAGGCAGTGCAAGGCGATGCGTGCCATGTTCATCTGACTCACCAGCCGCGTACTGAGGAAGGGCGCTCGGTTCTGAGGAACGCAAAGGGCCAGGAATGTCTAGGCCAGTGCCGCGCGTTCCGCTACTGCCTAGTCCGAAGCAATGTGTTGTAGCAGCACGATTGCGTTCTCTTCGCGAGCCTGGGCCCAAGTTCGCATGACTTCCGTACGCCCGCTGTCTGTCGTTGCGGCCACAATGTCGCCACCGCCCAGCATGGGCGCTCGCCCGGTCACCTGTGCCGTGCATGCCGCGCGCAGCACCGCCTCTTCGCAGCACACACACTGCGCCATCAACGCTTCCTACGACTGCACCTCACGCTTGTACCGCAGCATCACCGGAGCAGTCCATGGTAATGGAGCCATGCCCTAACGACAAAGCTATAACCGAGCCACCTCGATCGCTCGGGCCTCGTCGTGTCCGTACCCTAAGCACCTGGCACGCTCCAAGCTCTGCTGCAGTTGCGATCTCAATGCGTTTGCGTCGGCGGCGGTCTTTGACGACGACGACGATGGTGATGGTGATGACGACGACGATGGTGAGGACGCAGCTGCTGCGGCAACGGCAGCAGCTGCAGCAGCCCTCTCTGCAGGCGAAGTTCGCGTGGCAGCCCTCGCGGCCATCCGCGCAGCCTCAACGGCCGCGTACCGTGCACAGTAGTCCTGCACGTGCGATGCCTGTGCCCACGTTGTGTCCGTGTCCTCTTCTCTGGCGCCAGCGTCGTCACCTACTACCGTCGTGGCCGTGGCAGTAGCACACGCGTTCGTTGCAAACGGTAGGTCTCGACCAGAGGCAAAGTACCGCACGTGGAGGTCAGCTGCATCCACAATCCGAGCCTCGTAATCCAAAAGCGTCCCCATCGAACAAAAAAGATCAACCCATGTCACCTGACTGCCCATCCAATGGCTCGGAGCAACCTTCTTCTCTGTGCCACCTATTTGCGGGTGAATGCCTTTGGTTGACGACACCAGCTCGAACTGCTGCTAGCGTGCCGTATCGGTATCCCTGAGATACTCTGCAGGAAGTTCGTGCGATACGATTCTCTTACCGCTGATCTGCTCGCACCATTGACGCTCCGTCTCCGCACCACGGAACGGACGGAACACAGCTCGCACCGCGTTGCGACTCTTGCTAGTGCGCACTGGCTGTCCCACAACCATGCCTCCTAACTGGTTCTATAAATCCATGGGATCTAGACGGTATCCGGGCCGCGTTGTGCGCCACCGAATGGCCAACGTCCCCTTCAGCCCGATGCTGCGAGCGGACAGCGGAAGCGCCTGCGATGCCGGATGCACTGGAAGCTCGATGCCGGTGACGACGCACAACTGCGTATTCTCGAGCGTGGCCACTGCGTGCCGCTGCAGTGCTCCTGCAACAAAGCGGAGCGCCTGAGCGGGAGTGCGGACGCTACCAAGCAAAGCCTGCTGCGGAAGGGCTTCCAACAGCGTGGCCATCAGGAACCGGGGCAGAACTCGCGCGCCCATGCCGTCGGCCCAAAGCTGAGACGACTGACCCTGCCGAGTCTCGCGGAGGCTCATAGTGATGCCTCGTCCTAAAGGCACGGCTTCTTCGTCGGACGACGGCGGCAGCACCCCGGGCTCCAGCTGCGAGACGGCCCACTGCAGGTCTGCCGTGCTGGCGAGTGTCTTGACCTCGGGAGGAATGACAGCACACCGACCAATATGCCATGTCGGAGCTCCGCCAGCTTGGCCCGGCTTGATTTTGCTGGAGAGCCGCTTATCCGTCGCGGTACCAGAACGCCGTGCCGATGCAGCAATGCCAAGAAGAGCGTGCCGAGCCTAGCCAAGAGCCGGAACGCAACGCGCCCCCCCCAACGCCGTCAGAGTGAGAACCGTTGTCAGCGTGTGCGCCTCGGCTGCCGCACGATCACGGCTGCGGCGTCCGGCCATCTGCGTCGTTACGCTGCTGCGAGCCACCTCCACAAGCCCGTTGGCGGGTACGTCAGCCATAAATAGCATAGGGTCGGGACACCCCCCCAGTCCCGAGTGCATCAGCGCCTCATACTCAAACGCCATCGGGTGAGTGGCAAGGCATCCCAGCTCCTGCAGTCGCGACCAGGTGACCTCTACTTGCATCGTCTCGTCACACCCGTTCATCGTGTGAGCAGACGCCAGCACCGCGACCCTCGTTGTCGGATTGCTGCGAATACACACCACACCAGCCCGGAATGCCCTCGCCCAGACACATCCTTCCGCACCAAGACCGTCGGCGCTGCTGCTGCTTCTCGCTGTCGCAACATGAGTCTCCTCCACAATCACCAAAGAACCATCTGCCTGCACTACCAATTCATGACCAAACTTCCGGAAGCGCGAAACGGCTCCCGGGAACCACGGGCACTGTGGCGTGGCGTCTTCCCAAGCGCCACCGCCACCAGCAGCAACTGCTGCCAGCGACACTGGCTCTTCGTACAGAGGACGAGCATCAATCGCTCTCATCTCCGTGACATTGCCATTACCTGCCGCCACAGTGGCCTTGTTGTTGTCTTGCATCACGCCTCTGTGCCAGAACCCGCTTCCGTTTGCGGCAGGAATTAGGCAGCCAAATCCGTGGCCGACGGCCTCACAACTCCCTTCAAACGTCCAGTGTACACACATCTTGCGCAAAGCCTTGGCCACCGCCCTCGCGTGGAACTCGGCGGTGGTGTCCCGCGTTCCCACGTAGAATTGGATCGCGTCCGTGTACTCTACCTGCGTCACGGCGTACTGCAACCGCTAGCTTAAAGTTCCAATGCGCGGCACCGCCGCACTGTCGCTCAGGGACCCCGACCCGAGACCCGGCAACGCTTGTGCGTTTGGCCCGACCGTCACCAATGACGGACCAACCATTTGGCGATCGCCAACGTTCGCGTCAACAGCAATGCGGCCAAACACCTGTGTCGTCAGCATCTCCTGGTCTAGACTCAGCGGAGGCACAAGATGTGCGGGATGAGGGAGCGCGTACAGGATCCCCGTCTTCACCTCACCGGACATCGAAAAGTCGTTAACACCAACCCACGACAGCCACCGAAGCGCCAAATCATCATGCAGCTCGTGTCCGAGGAACTAGCCCACAGGAGCCTCGATCGCCTTCGAGCACCCGATGGGCAGGTACTTCCGTCGATCATTCGACGGCGCACGCGCCACGGGAAGTAGCGTGTGGTCTTGCACCCAAAAGCGAGGATGTAATCCAATGTCCCGAGTACCGGGATCGAGCTCCAGCCTAGCGTAAACCTCGTCTTCCGACAAAGGAATGCTCTGCGACGGCCCAGAAGACTTGGAACGAGGGCCAGTGGCGGTCTTAATGGGAAAATAAACAGCCATTGCTTCTGGCGATGGCGGCAGCACCACGCGGCTCATCATCTGGAACGTAGAATGTCCCTTGCGGTATGACGCCACTCCGCCTAGTCGAGCATTCAGGTTCAAAATACCAACAGCTACTTCCAGCTGCGAGCAGAAGCGAAGGCAGTGTGCCAGCCCAGTCACATCCACCACTCGATTTGCCAAAACTTTAGTCCGGACATTCTCAATTTTCTGGAGCGTCTGCTGCCGCTCGGCTTCAGTGCCAAACTGCATTAGACCTGCCATAGACATTTGTACTGAATGCAAAAGCCTATCTTCTCTTTGCTGGTGCACTGCGGCCGTCAATGCCATTGTTTGCGATCTAAGAAGTGAGTGGTCAGTGTCGGATGTAAAGTGTGCCGGAGACGCTATTGTTACGTGCATTAGGAGTAAATATACGGTTGCGTGTATATTCGAACAAATCACGACGAAGGACCGCACAGCCCTCCCGAAGAAGAGCCAAACCGCTAATCTCTGGTGGAGCTGCGATCCCGATTCATCTGTATAATGATCAAGCAAAATACCGTGACCGCCAACAGGATCAATGCCATCCAGACCCCATACACGAAGTGCGGGCTTGCCATTTTGCATAGGCGCGCACAATGGAGGAGAAAACGTATGGCCTTGGCCGGGCCCAGCGCAGGAATTGCTGGCCGGTTTGAGACGAAGAGCGCGTTTGCACATCAAGCCAGCGGTGGCATGGACGCGCCAGACCCGAGACGAGTGCGCTTCCGCAACCGGGTCGAGGTTTGGGTGGTCGAGCGCTTTGACTACCATATTATGCGCAAAATTAAAGCAAGCCCATTGTCCAAGCACGAGGCCTGCGCCTACTGCAAGCAGTGCCAAGAAGACTAATGTCGCTCAAAAGTGCCGGCGACGAAATTGTTCATGCAAAACTCGCTGCTTCTCTGAATCCAAAAACATAACCTGTGTGTACCAGGCATGCGTGGCCCGTTTTAACGCTTCAGGACTGGCATACACTACATCCGTTGGCATCTTCCACAAGTAAGAGAGGTCTTCGGTCACGTTCCCGGACATGGTCAACGCTTGCCACTAATCAAAGGAGCCAACAGGGATCTGATGCCGTCGGTGCTTCTGCAGCGCTTGCGCACCGGCGGCTCTAAGCTGCTGCCCGAGGTCTAGACCGTTGCGTCGCAGTAGCTGATCCAGCAGGTCTGCCCCGTCGTCACTTCTTTGTTGCCGCAGCATTAGATCAGCTGCGACCAATCCGGTGTCGCCTCTGAACCGCTAAATAAAATCCGGTCCAAGATCAGCTGTCCTTTGATCGAGCAATTCGCGCATGTCTGGACGATAGCCAAGCAAAGCATCGGCAGCTTGCGTGGCATGCATGGCCTAGAGGTCGTCTCCCTACTCAACTTTGTCTAAGTTGTCCCAGGCAACGGGGAACACGGTTTTAGATGGAGGAGTCTCGTCGTGAGGCGTAGCACGGTAGGCTTCGTCGGACGGAACTGCGACGCCGGGGTTGCGATCTGTACCGGCACCGCTGGCCGCGCTGCTGCTTGGTTTAGTGGCCAACTCGGACGCTTTGGCGGTTGGCTCCACGTTAGCAAACTCCTTAATGTCTCTTAGCACGTGCTCCAGATTACTGTAATCTTCGTTTTCTCGTTCTAGCTATTCTGTGCTCATCGCAGACCTGTCACGGTCTAGTCGAACGGTTCCCTCCACGGAACCAGGCACGACCGCCTATCGATCGCCCGTCAACACGCGACTAAGTCGCACGGCTTGGTAAAAATCCGTGGTTGCGAGCAGCTAGTCTGGATGCGTGGTTGGTCTGCGATCACCTATTAGCTTTGCCGGCTCCAGCAAGTCGCGGTTCAGTGCGGCATAGTGCTTCATGAGCTCCTTACCTCTTTGTCGAATCATGGGATGGTGCCACGCACGATCATGCCCAAATTCGGCAATTGTCTTGAACACAGTATCGCTGGTACTCCCAAATCCAAAGTCAATGATTTGCGCAAATACCAAGGCCTTTGTTTGGTCTGGCAGGGTCACTACTGGTATTCCCACGGCCACTTGGATTTGGTTGATTAAGGCGACACTATGTTGAATCACCTCGCGCTGTCTCAATTTTGGATCTGACACTTGTACTGCATGAAATCGCACGTTACCTGCGTGGATGTCATAGTGACGCACGTGCGCGTGGTACCGAGCCATTGCCAGGCCAACGCATAGCTGCTGTGCAATTGCATGTCCTTGGGCTTCGGTTAAGTATTCGGGAACAGCTTGGGGTTGCTGATAGCTACGACCCGTCCAAACCGCCAACTCCAGTTTGCCTTCCTCGTTGATGCCGGAACGAATGTCTTCTAACAGTTGCCACGGTGTTGAAGTTGTGACCGAGGCGGTGCGGATGCGGTTGGTACTTGTCTCCTTCCATTCTCCTCTGCATGCTTTTATGCCGTCCTACCACTTCTTCCACAGCCCTTCCAGGTCATACGGCGGATTGCGGTAGTTCCCCAGTAGCGTTACTCTCTCGGGCCTAGATCCCGCAAAAAGAACCTCACCAACAAAAGGTAGGTAATGTTTGCAACTGGACAGAGATTCGTTTGTCTTGCGTTCGATCCCAGCATCTGACAACGATATGGCTACCTGCATCTCAGTGATGCTAGTTAACTCCACCACGTCGGGCACAACTCGTTCCATGTACTCAAGCTGACGGTACAATTGCAACCCAGCCGTGGCAAGAACGCTCTGCTATTTGAGTTCTTTGGTGATTTTTATTGTATTGCCGACGTGATCCTTCAGGTACCGAACCACAGCTCGAGCCTGCACGATCTCCGCGTACGTCAAATTCTTTATCCACGTAGTCGCGTTCGCCTTGGTAAGCGGAGGCAGTTTGCTGCGAAGAGGACCGGTGCGCTGCATTCGCCCGTCCAGGGGAAGCATGACCCGATACAAAGTTGCCACGTCCTTGCCCGGGCCGGCGTCTGGTCCCCGAGTCACCGCTGCCTGGCTCCCTATGGACAGCGCGGGTGCCAGCACCATGCGACGCACGGTGCCTAGCGGATGACCTGGCACGTATTGTAGCGGCTCCGTCCTCTCCTTCTCTCCAAGAATCGGTGGCTGGGCCAGCAGCAGGCTGTGGTCCCATCGCAAACGAGTCTCGCTCATGATTCGAAGCAAGGGGTTGGCGTCTTGCGCCGGAGCCATGACCTCAAGGGCAGACACCCCAAGCACGCGTGCTACCTTGGCACGGATTCCTTCGTTGCGGAGTGCCACAGACATTTCGTGGCGCGGAACGCGAAAGAGGTTGGGCCGCCGAAATGGATATTGGCGAGTCTAATCGCAGAGATAGCGAGAGAGGCAGGCCGGGCATGCCTTCTCTGGTTCCCGGCGTGCCCTTGCAGCTGCCGCTGGAGCCGTGGGCTCGGTTGGCGGACACAGGGCAGACGCCCGTTAAGCGTGCGTGTGCAGATCTCTTGTCGGGAGCCGCGGGCCGGCACCAGGTCTGGTTGTGGCCTCCCGCTCCGCAGTACAGCTTTGAAGAGGGCCGCATGGGCGGCCTACAGCGCTTCACCACCGACGGAGAGGCGGGTCCTCTCGCTGGCGGGCACGACGCCACGTGGATGGGTGTAAAAGCGCACGATCTTGCGGCAGCGGGCGTGCGAGCTGGCAAAGAGCTCGCAGAGACCGCCAGGGGTGAAGGCGAGCAGGCGGGACCGTCCATGTGCGCCGTTGCGATATCGCTGGCTGCAAGCCGTGATTCTGAGGCCCGGACCCGGCTGCACGAAGAGCTCGTCGAGGAGCATGCAGTGGCTGCCGACGTGGAGAGAGCCGTGCGCCTTGGAACGCACGGAGAGATGCCCCCGGTCCTGCACGCAGCCGGTCACCGTTACGTAGCCTACCGAGCGCCGGCACCGGTCCGCGACTGCGTGCCCGAGTTTTTTGCGCAGTACGCAGCCGCAGGAGCCGCAGGATCCGCCGTTAGGGTCGACGACCTCTGCCAGGCCTCGTATGCGATCCGAATGCTCCCCAAAGCCTTGCACGCCGACTCGCTCACAAAGGGATGTGCGTCTTTAAGCCGAAGTGACGTGGCACCCGCCTGCCTGCAGCTGGTACACACAGTGCTCGGGCTGTCTCGCCGCATGCCCGGCTTCCAGCAAGCCGACATGTGGGGCGCGGTTCGGTTCGTTCCCGCAACGGACGGACACCCCACGGCCCTTGCCTACGAGTGCGGCGACCGCCTGCCTCCTGCCGTGCTGCGGGCGCCCCGAGTGATCGCGGTATGGGGTCGGTTCATCTCCGCGCAGTGGTGCGGGCTGCCTCACCTGCAGGACCACGAGGCCATCGCGGAGGCGCAGGAGCGAGCGGCCCGGACGGCGGCGGCAGCGTGCGTGTGCGTGGTGGCGTAGGCAGCCCTCGACGAAGCCGTGCACGCTAGCGCCAGGCCCGCCGCCGCTCTCGGCCGAGACGCCGCTTTGCTAGCGCTAGCGTCCGCCTCAGCCGCCGCCAAGAAGGCTGCCGCCGCTGCGGTTGCAAAAGCCGGAGGCAACACCCCCCCGGAGCTGCCCGGAAGTGTCCAAGATCTCATTGGGACGTTTGCATGGTCGGTGCATGCAGACACCGGCTTCCCCGTCCCGGGCGCCGTCCTGGCCGGCCGAACGGTTCCGCGCCTAGCCGGGGTGCTTCGCGACCTGGCGACGGCCTCTGGGGCCGACGGCGGAACCGTTCCTCCTGGATCTTGGTGCACGTGCGATGTTGAGTCGCTGTACGAAGGGGATGAGGGAGATCTTGAGCTCATGCTCGGCAAGAGTGATCCGGCTTGGCTGCTTCCGGTGCGCGGTGGAGCGGCCGCCGAGGGCCAGCCGGCGGCGGCGGCGAACCCCTTCGGAGCTTCGCACGCGACGCACGCCTACGTTCCGACCGCTGCGCCGCTGCACCCTGCGGGGGAAGAAGACGTCGAAGTGCTGCCCGCGGCTGCGGCGGCAGACACCGTGCTGTTTGCGCAAACAACCTGAGCTGGGCGCATGACAAAACATGGCCGCTGCATCGGGGACGATCCCAATAAACGACGACGACGACGATCGCAACGACCCTCTCACGGGTGACGTGTGGGAAGATCCCGTGCTGGCGTCGGACGGGCACCGATACTCGCTGCCATTCCTCCGCTCCAGCTTTGCTGCCTCTGGCGGCCGAAGTCCCATAACCCAATCACTACTCCGACCAGTAGCGGTGCGGCACGCCGCGCTGCGACACTTAATGAGACTTCCTCAAGCCAAAAAGCCGCTGGCCTGGCTGGGGCGCATTTCACAAGACTTGGTTCCGCACGCCGTGTTGCCAATTAACATTGAATCGCTTCCGTTGTCTCTCCAGGCGTCCTGGCTCTCGTCGGTGCCACCCGCGACGCTTAGTTGCGGCACCGTATCACTTGCAATCCCAGTGGACGTTCGGACTTCGTACAAAGGCGGTTTTTTGCACGGATTGAGATTTGATTCGCCAAGAACCTGGCGTGAACGTTCAGTCGCGGCCGCCTCCGGCACGGGTCTGTTGGCACTCTTAGCAGATCCAACCACACTTGGCGCTGCACAGCTCGTTAGTTCAGGAAAGACTGTGGAAGAAATTGAACTAGAAGAAACGCATCCATCTAGAAAGTATGCCGACCACGTGCTCCGTGCTGGAGATCATGCGGATCATTCGGATACATGACTTGTGGCTACAAGCGGGCAAGCCACGCCGAGATTTAGTGCCTCCGACCACCAAGCGCCAGCTCATGCACAGAATCAAGACGCAGAGTTATAAGCCGGTACAGTAGTAGCTGTCCATGGTCGTGCGGCTGACTCCAGAGAACACCCGCTTCATTGAAGATCCCGTGGAGGGCGAGGCGACCGGGATTGACATACGGTTAACCAAGTAGGAGACGATAGAGGCGTCCCAACTTGTGCCCTACGGAGTAGCTGCGTCGGCAAGGTCAAACGCGCAGTTCAGTGTTGTTGTGCGCGTACTTGGAGTGGACGGTACATGCACGCTTCTCAACAACGAGGTATTGTACGTGCAGCTGCACAGCAACGACGCTCACATTGATCGTGTCGGATCCACGAACGTGGTGCATCTGAAGTTCTACGACTGCATGGAGGTGACGGAAGACGCGTTCTTCGACGAGTAGCAATACCAGGCGCGCCGAGGGAACGAGTATCCGACTATTGGTGGCACGCCTTGGATGACGGTCGGAGGAGGATATGCTGACGGGGTACGTGTTGAAGTAGAGGAGCCGAACTATGGCAGCGTGATGGGGTTTGACTCGTTGGAGGCGCTTAGACATCAGGCTGCGTTGGCCGACGATCCCTTTGCCGGGATCGAGAAGGACCCAGAGTACTTAAGCGGCGGCGGTGATGCTTACGGCGATGGAGCTTTTGGTGGCTACGGAGAAGCCTAGGGTGGTGGTGGAGAAGCTAATGGTGGTGGGGGCGAGGAGTTTTACGGAGGAGGTGGTGCGCGTGGAGGAGGTAGTGCGCGTGGAGGAGGTGGTGCGCGTGAAGAAGGTGGCAAGAGCTGGCCAAAGGCATCTTCTCCTCTATCCAAAGTCGAGCTTGTCCGCGGAGTCGTCGGCAAGCTGGCGTCCCCGGGAGCCACCAAGCCGGCTTCGCCACCTCCCGCAGCTCCAGCAGGCGCGGCGGAACCCGCGCACAAAACTTTGTATGGTTTGTTAAACATGGGCCTGGGGCCGGAGTGAAAAAACGAGGCGGATATGACCACTAAACTTAATTGGTTAGGGTACGTGGGCACAACTCTAAATCTTTTGGCATTCATGCCGGCGATGCTGCACGTGCTTCTTAGCCGAACGTCATGCGGCATCAACATGTACACTCTCTTTTTACGGATCGTGGCATCCTGCTTCTGGCTCGGCTTTGCCTTTGAGAACGAAATTTTGCCAACCAAAATATCGGGATTCCTCACGATAGCCTTTGTACTGGTTTACATGGGCCTGGTGTTACGATACAGCCGCGGATGCACTCACAGCCCCTGGTCCTTCCCCTTTACGCTGAAAAGCATGCGCTCGCTCGTGAAGGGTCGCGCCCCATTGCCGTCGCACGTAGTAGAGAGCGACAGCCAGATCCGCTGGGCGGCAGATCACATGCGGCAGGGCCTCCGGCTGCCGGTTGAGCTTGTGTAATCAATCGACATCCGATGCCTCTTCTTCTTCTTCCAAGCTGTCCTCGTCGTCGTCCTCCTCTTCCAGAAGCGTGCTGGCACGACTAGGTTTTGTCATTCGCTTGGCTGCTCTCTTCTGCGCCCTGGCCTGCGAAAGCAAATGTGTCACCGATTGCACACCCTTTGCCATGCTCCGCATCAGAGCAACTCCCGTCGGTACTATGCTTCCGTCTCGCTCGTCCGAGAACAGCGTGTTTGCAGAGGGAGGACCCATCAGAGCCGTCTCCGTTGCCGGGCGAGTACCTGCCGTCACGGCCGATGCCTTTGAACGTTCGGCAAGTGTGGTATGGGAGGCTTCGGTTGCCGCCACTGAGGCCTGTGCTGCCGACGATGGCACATCGTTAGCAGCACTCAGGAGCGTCGTACCGCGCCGCCTGCCGCGAGAGGACTAACGCCGCCGGATTAGACTGCTTAGCCCCGAGATTGCCGTGGAGTGGTACGCCGTTGCAACACTCTTTTTTGGTTGAGGCCCGGCCGGAATTGCAACGTTGCGCGACCCCGACCGTGCCGCCGGTAAAGCGGGAGCTCCCGCACCAGAAGCAGCGGCGATGGACGAGCGGGTTCTACCAACTTTAGACGAATGCGAGCGTTTGGGTGCGTAGGAGCCGACCACATTGGAGGCAGCGACCGACGAAGAGTGCGATCGACGCGGAGCGCGGCTGGTCACGAGGGCGGTGGCTGCGGCTGGCGTTCGTTGCTTGTTGGCGGCGGCCGCGTTTGGCTTACTCAGCATGGGAGGCATTTTTGTGCGAAGCTCGGTGATTCCTTCGGCGCGCTCGGTCCGGCGAAGGCAAGCGTCAAGAGCCGCGATAGACGACAGGCGAGCCACCAAATCGCACTCGGACTGCCGCTGCAGCACATTGCTGGAGAGCATACCGGGCTTGGTCGACGCGCTGAAGAAGAAGTGCTGCACAAAGTGCACAAACGCCGGAACGGTACGAACTCGAAGACCGACTTCTTGGTTGGAGTAGATGGCGAACGCCAGCAGGCATCGCTAGTACACCTGGGGAAGTGCGGGTGTTCTCTCCAGCAGAACATCGGTAAGCTGCTAGGCCTTGTCCTGAGCGATTGATTGGGCTCGGCGAACCACCTCTTGGTAGCATTGTCGCTGCTTCTGTGGGTTGTCGGGCGCCTAGGCGCACGCGTACGACCAGCAGCTTCCCGCGTAGTCTGCCAGGCAATCCTGCATGTGGCTCTGCAGGAGAAGAAAGTTGGCGTTCGTAAGGAGCGTTGGCGCTTCTTCTGCACGTCGCATTCGTTGTCTTTCATGGGACTTTGCTGCTGCAGTAACCACGGGCAGCGGCACATCTGGATACAATGCTCTCCGGTCTCGGACGAACGGACCGACCTAACCGGTCGTTCCGCCTCCCTGGACGACCACGAGCGACGTCTAGCTGAAGAAATTGTTGAACGCGTACACAACCATGCCGTGCTTCAACAGGCCACGTTGCCGCAGATTGCGTACGTGTATGGATCTGACTGCTCACTTGCCACGGCGCTGCGCATCGTTGACCCTCTGCGGGCGGGTTTGTCGCAGATCCGAGTCCCAATCCTGGCTATACGATGGACGGCTTCAGACGAGACATTGATGGCAATGCAGTAGAGCTGCATAGACTGCATACCATCGCATTCCAAGAACGGGTACATCAGCGCTCTTCGGATACAGCGCTTGCCTCCTCCTTGACCTGTGCGCGGATTCGGCCACGTTCCCAGGCTACGGCCCATGCTCCGGCAACAAGCACAAGGATGACCGCAATCGGTACCAAGAGAGCAGCTCCCGTCCATCCCCGCCACAGGCTCACGGTCTCTGCGTCCGGCGCAGGCGCATACGGATCCAAGCCCGACGCCAGCGGTTGCACAGAGGCAAGCGGACTGACGTGTGGCGTGGCGGTCCCGGCAGCCAAAGCGTTGCAAGCAACGCGGACGAACGGGGACGAGGCAAAGTTGCCTCGCGTCAGCTCGGACACACAAAGAGCTCCTTCTGCCCGCTCCGGTTCGACGGACGCCGTTTCGCGGGCTGCGCGAGCGCATTCGTCTGGCGTGAGGACGTTGGTGCAGATAACGTACAGCGTGGCGTCCTAGTCTTCGTCGATTGTTCCATCGGCGCGAAGGACGCCCTTCTCGCGATCTTGCAAGAGCGCTCGCGCCAACTCGAGTGCGGACGCTTCCATGGCGCCTCGTTTTCACTCGACGGGACTTGTGGCGAGACTTGGGACCGACCGCCACTGGTTCGTGTGATTGTGTTGACTCCTTGTCTCTACGCCATCGCGCAGCATCATCTCGGGTCCGCGGATTCGGTCGCGGGCAGTATGTGATGCGCCCCAAACGCCTGGAAGCGTGCGCCTGCGGAGGCGACCAAACGCTGGAAAGGCAAAGTTCGTTATGGACGGCCTCGAGGAAGGGGACGTAGTTATGCCGCCACCGGCAGATCCGACCAAGGCCATGCGCGTGGGTCCCAATGCCTTTGTTCCGGCGATCACGCGAACCCAGATGGACATCTGGGACCTGACCGCTAACGAAGATCTCGTCGATACCACGCGGAAGGAGCCTCCTAAAAACCGTCCCTTGCCTGCGCACGTGAAGCGATTTAACATGACCGACAAAGAGTGGGACCAGATGCATCAGACCTCCGCGGCAGGGACACCACCCGACGATCATGATGATACAGACCTGCTTGGAGAGGCGGTTGCGAGCGACGACGCAGATAAAAATGAAGACGACGAAGACGGGGCAGAGCCGGAAGGGAGCGACGACGACGAAGATAGCGGCGTTGATGTGCCCGACATTTTGACGGAGCTCCCCGCCGGCTTCACGGAGATCACGAATGCTCCGGAACCGAGTCACCTCCCTACAGCCTCCGACTTGTTGGCAGATCTCGAAGAAGACGATCTCGAGGAAGATGACGAGGACAACACCGAAGAAGGCGACGAGCGCGGGACTGGGAACGACAAGGACGACTTTGACGGGTTTACAAGTACAGGTGACGTATCGTCGTCCTCGTCCGGCCCGCCTCTCGTGTCGGCACGCGACGTGGATACGCTGCTCTCGGCCGAGCCGTTTGGGGACGACGCCGTAGAGCTGGACGAATTCCTGGCGGCGCCGGTTCCACTGCCGCACACGGGGGTTGTCCGAGACCCGTTAGAGGTAGCAGCGACGCAACGCGCCGGCAGCTCGCGGTCCAGTCGAGTGTCCCGGATGTCGCGAGTCTCTCGAAGATCCGGTGGGTCTCAGCCCGCTGATACTCTGAGCGTGTCGAGTGGGCTTGTTCGGCGCACCACTCGATCCGCCAGCCAGCGAGCCGAGCTGGCGCGCGCGCATCTTCGCATGACAAGACGAGAGCAAATCGCGTAGTAGAAGCGAAGGCTGCAGCACAGAAAGATCTTGTGCGTGCGGCAGCTGTCTAGGATGATGCAGGTGTACCCGCAGGCTGCCAAGGAACACGGCCTGGATATCCGCAAGATCAACTTGATGACGTACGACGAGATCAATCAGCTGATCATCCTGTTCTCCACTGGCGTCGGTGCTCGGGACAGAATCGAGGCGGCCAAGGGAGAAGGTACCCGGTACGCCATGCTGGTGAACGGCATCGCGCGCGTCTTCAAGCTGAGCAGTGAGCGGCACTCAAAGGGATTTATGAAGCGAGTGGAGACGGAGCTGAACAAGGAATCGAACCGGCCGATGCTTTTCCGGTACGGCGCCAAGTACGCGTCTTCGAAGCCGGAGGATCCCCGGTTGGCCATGGCAAAGACTATTGGAGCCGCGTGGCTACACAACAACGACTTCCGCTTCATGGGACGCCTGCAGGGATTGGCAAAGATGGGAATGCAGATGGCAGGATTACGCAAAAAGAATGAGTATGACGATGACAATAATGATGACGACGATACCGACACCGCGTCCGACTCTGAGTCTGCGGGGGGAGAGAAGGAAGAGTCACACACACCCAGAGAAGCCGCTGCGAGCCGCGACAAGCGCCGCCGCAGGCGCGGGCGTCGTCGCCGGCGAGAAGGCACCTCGTCTGGTGGGGGAAACTTCGACTTGGGCAGCCTGATGACGTCGGCGGCGCCGATGATGCAGTCAGTCATGAGCATGATGCAGGGCGGTGGCGCGGACGAAGATAGCGATTCCAGCTCAGGCCCGGACGAATCGCTGCGTGAAGAAGGAGACGCCGGCTTGGGAATCGAGGAGTTTGACGCGAACCAGTTGGATGGACTAATGTCAAGCGGACTCAAAGACTGATTTTGAAATTGTTTTAATTTGTGGGCGGAAACGCCATGGCGGCGCAATGCCCCAACCTCCAGTTCTATCTCCACAATGCCACGGACCGCGTCATGATCGCCGGAGTCCAGAGCCAAGCCACACCAAGCAACACAAAGTGGGAACTCGCGACCCTGCTGCCCGGAGAGATTCGGTTCCAACGCACGTTCCAACCTCCCGTCGCCGATCACGTGCTCGTCTTTGTCATGGACTAGACAGCCATGCCGTCCAACATGTGCGGCCAGGTGCAGGCAAAAGACTCAAATCAGATGAGCCAGTCCATTCAGGCCGAGATAGGCCAGCACCCGACCGGGTTTTTGACCGGTCAGCGGCTTAAGCAGACAGAGATCGCCCTCGGACAGCTCGCCGCGCAGCCACCAAATCCGTTGGTAACATCCGCCGACACCACATCGGCCACTCCGTTCCTCGGCAACCTCTTCCGAGTTGATTTTGAAGAGTGCACGTTACGCCCCCTTGGTCCGGGCACCAAAACCAACACCCTCGGCGTACAGCACCGGCGACGGACCGACGGCGCGATGGAGGTTGTGTTTACGAAGGAGACGGGCGAGGTTACCACGAACAGCCACGCCTCTATGGCGGTGCAGTTCACGGCTCTCGGCCTTGCAGTCGTTTGCTTGGCGGCTATTGGTTGGCTCTTCCACGTGCGATACATTTGGCTTCCAATGCACGGAGCCGCCAAGCCTCCTCGTCGTCCGCCGCCGGTGCACCGCAACGAGCGTGTGCTGACCGAAGCGCAGGCGTCGGTGCGGCATCTCGGAGCAGACGCGGTGGTCGAGCCTCGGCCTTTGTCGTTCGCGTCCCGCGCAACCCAGGCCCTGTCGCGCTCGACTTGAGACGACATACCGTATTCAAACTTTGCCGATTGTAATGTATATCTGAGGCATGGCCGAAGAGCGGGAGCTGGTCCTGGTCGAGACACGCCGCGCCGACGGAACCTGGGTTCAAATCATCTCCACGGAAGACAAAGTCTCTGGCTTGTGTGACTTCTGGGCGGGACGAAGGCGCCAATCGTTCGTCATCGTCGACCGGGCCAGGAGCAATCGAGCTGACGCCGTTGTCGTGGGTGGCGATACGAAGCTGCGACTATAGCCGTTGATCAGAGACGACAACGTGCTTTACCGAAAGCGGTGAGCTCATGGATTGGATCAAGAGCTGGTTCTGGACGCCCGCAGCTCCGGCTGCGATTGTCACATCGTCCGCTATGGCGTCAACGACAAAAAATGCCGATAGGGACGATAGTGTCCTTCCCCTGCCTCGTTCGCCGGTACGATTTCGACCTTTGGTACCAAACGATGAGCACGACACCCACGTGTACACCGACAGCGATGACGATGGCACTGATGGCGACGAGGAGCCTCGAGAACTGCAACTAGACAATCCCGATCAAATACTGCCGCTGAGCGAAGTCGTCGGCGCTGCGGGCAAGGCCTTAATACATCAATTTAAACAAACACCAAACAACCCATCTACCGTGTTTGTGTTCCATGCCAAGATGGCGACGATTCCGCCGCAGGTTCGCCCAGGGCTGTGGAAGTACGTGCAGTGCAAGGACGGGACGCTGCGAATGCTGTGTAACTTGTGGAAGAAGAACGAAAAAAGGGGAACTACAAAGCGGTGGACGATTCTGGTAACACTCGGAGTAGCGCGACACTTTGTGTTGGAGCAATTGCATCTCGGCCGGGTAACGGCTAGGATGGTGCTCGCCACGCTCGGTTCCATCCCAAAATGACTTGTGCCGACAATGGCGCAAATCGTCAACATTCAACCTTGCATGCATGGCGTCTGCCGAGTCCAGCATTCCGAGAGTTCCCAACGATGCCCGTGTTTTACGGAGCGAGGGTGACAATCTCCTGTTTGTCGGAAGTCCGAGGCGCATTGCAACTGCGGTCCGGTTGTGGTTCAGCCGCCCGGTCACAGGCAAATTCCGTATTGGCTACGCCTCGGCGTACTCGGTCGAGACCATATGCTCGGTAAGGGATTGCAGGTACGTTGAGATTCCCACGTTGTGGGAGCAGACACGTTTATGGGTCAGCTGCGACGATGGACCGCACGTGTTCCATCAGGGGTGGGTGCAACTGGTGCAGCGAGTTGAACCGGACAAACGATGCGTGTACGAGATCGAGGTGGATCCGGTTTTGCCGTCATAAGCAAAAATTGAATTGTTATGTCATTGCAAGCAAGCGGTCGGCCAGCCGCGCAAAGCCAATGCGCACCTTTGCAAAGAATACAGAATTAAAAAAGCATACCCCATCGTTCCGTTTGCTCTGGTTTAAAGCAAGCTTTGCGATTCGGTCCCTCGTCTTCCGGAAGCGAGCGGACGCTACCTCGTGCAGTGGCGCCGGTAGTGTCGACACTTTGCTGTCGATCTGCTGCAAAATAGCCACCCGGATCGTCTCGTGCTGGACGTACGCGTCATACTTCAAGATCTCCTCCGTGGGCAGCACCATCCCAGGCTCGCACAATATAGCCTACTTGGTGAAAATCTGCGACTGCACGGTCAGCAGCAAGCCACGGATGCCAAGAACAGGCGACCACCGCGGACCCGACCATGTCCCAAGTATACTGAGGCACAGCTTGCCATTGCGGTATGCCTAGGGATGGAAGCGAATAACGCCTCCTCCAGTGACCATCCATGTAGCTGTTGGCGGATCCATCGGGTACAACGGCGGGACGACCAAACGAACGTGGAAGAAGCCCCCTTCGTACGGCGTGTCTTCAGCTCCTTCCAGCAATGCATCAATGCGGGTCGTGTCGCGCTCGTTCACGTGCAAGGTAACTCCCGGAAGCGGGTCTCGGCACAAAGCCACCAACTCCTTTTGCAATCGCATCATTCCCTTCGGATTCATGGAAGCAGATATAGCCGCGCCGGCCATGGTGTCCCTTTAAATCACCACAGGAGCGGCGGGCGGTGGTACTACTGTCGGCTTCTCTCGCATACCAATGACGGAAGCGTGGACAATCCAACCGGCTCCAAGAATGACCGCAAGCGCGATTGCCACTGCCGCCACAATTACGGCGGCCTGGAATCGCGCGGGCCAGTTCCAGTCGTGGTCAATGGTCGAGCCAGAGACGCGCTGCCGCACTGCGCGCTCCGCGTGGATCTTCTTTTTAGGATTGAACACAAGAGGCTTCCGAATCTCGCTTAGCTCCGTGGCGACATTGAGGAACGTGTCTGGGTGCGTGGTTACCGGAGTTCCGTGCTTGATCATGGCGCCGGCCGATTCGGGCGTTACGGCGTACACCCATGCCCCGCTTGCCCGCGTCTTTGCTCCAGTGCAGGGGAATGTGTCTTCTTTTGGATGCTTACCCCACAACATCCGAGGCATCCAAATAAACTCGTGGCCTTTGTGCAGTGCGCTATTCAATCGCTCCCAGCCTCCGGAAGACACAAGGCCGTCGCTCTCGAGAATGACCGTTGCACCATTGAGTTGGCTCGCTTTTATCCACGCCTCTCGGTGCGCCAGCCCGGCTCCAAGCTACGCGTAGCGGCTCATGTTGGTCGGGTCCACGGGTTCGTCGAGATGCAGTCGCCAAAGTGTTGTGTCCATGACGACGTCGGGTCCGTATAGCTTGCGCAAACTATGTTTTGATTTGACTCCTCTCAGGTCGACCCCCGGCTATCGCATTACCTACGGCAGATTGCCCGGCAGTCGCGCCGCCTTCATGTTGCGTACACACTATCGTTTAGCTTCGTCAAAATCAGCGTCATCCAGCGTAATAATAAGTACCGTCTTTACAGCCCAAGGCCGCAATGACGTTCCATTCTTGGTGCTATGGATAGCCATTTCGGTTGTCACTGCTCTTTGATTTGCCTTAAGAACGCGCTTGCCTCAGCATGCCCAAATACAAGTTTGACGAAGCTCCTTTGTCCCACGTGGTCCGCAAGGTCAAGACATCTCGCCGGCACAAGGCAAAGCGAGCTGCAGCAAAAGTTAAGAAGGCGGCCTCACCCTCTACCATGCGGAAGAAGGTGGTTCCTGCGTCTTTGCATCGACCGATTTGCGAAGTTGTGATGAAATCGCTTGGCGTGGCTGTGAGTGACAATGCCCATTTGTGGACCAGAATGACGGAGGCATGGGAAGAGCCTGGTGACTCGCCGCCGCCAAGCTTTTTAGTGCGGGAGAGCATGAATAAGATATTGCAGAGGGGCGTCTGGATGGGCACCTCTTTAAAGCGGCCAAAACTCGGACCAAGTATAGCATTACCGCGCTGCGCAAGGTTGCGAGACACTGCCTCGCCTCTAAGAGTTTTAAGCATCTCATGGTGCAAATTGCCGAGAAAAAAGTAGACGATGAAGAAGACACGGTGCGGCAATGTGCTCTGGAGCGCTACCAGCGCCAAATGAAGTGGCCTTACCCTTGAGTGTACTTGCAATCAATGTTGAACTATGAATTTCCCAGGAACATGTACCCCTCCCAAACTTCTGTGAAGAGCAACGTGCTCACAATCCCCGTCTGGTGCGTCATACATTGCACTTCCTTGCAGCATTGCTTTGGCATCGTACGCAGCCACGCCTCCGAATGCACTCTGCACGTTGAGCGACCGATTGTAATCACCGGTAACCTGGTTGTGCGTGCGGCTCAACCACGCACCCCACGTGTCCGGTTTTTGCGGGAATGCTTCATCCTTCTTCCGCAGAGCGTGCGTGTCGTACGTCTGTCCCCACCAATTGATGCCATGCGAGGCTACGGCCTTGACGCCACGCGGCCACGTCTTGGTCAGCACGTCTCGCAACTGATGCGACTCCCACCAAACGTCGGCGTCTGCAACGACAACACGGTCAAACGGCGTCTCGTGATGCATGTGGCGCAGCACAGCAAGTCCCTGGTTGCGCACACGGGCCAGCCGCCGCATCCGCTCCGGGCTGGAGGAAGCTTCCATGAACGGAACTGATGGTTCCGTATCCGGAAGCTATGTCCAGTGCGTGGGCAGCCGCACGTCCGAGCGTCCGCCCACCATGACGCCGTGGGCAATCGGGTGCGACTCATCGAGCTGACGCACGACCTCGGCCGGGTCTTGGCTATGTCTGGCAATCACGAGTGCAGCCACCCGTTGACGGGCAGACAATGGAGCGGCGGAGGACAGCACTGAAGCGTCCGTGGGAATGGACACGACAGCGAGGACGACAAGACTGATGACGTACGACACCGCCACCAAAATGTTCGTCCAGCCTTTGGCATTCCGTATCAATTGTGACACAACGAGTATCTAAAATGAATGCATATACACAATTTCTTTGATTTTGTGATTAAATGGCGTTCACAAGACGGCTTGGCGTCGCGCTTTTAATGAGTTCGTCTTTTTTGGCTCGTGGGACAAGACGGCTGACGGCGTCTGCCGCGTTTCCGGCCAGCTGGGCCGCCGTGGCGGGGTACTCGAGGAGGCCGGCCTTCGACTTGCCGTGCAGTCGAAGCCGAAGACCCTGCCGTCGCTTCAGGGCAAAGCCTTCATTGTGCTCCTCGGCCTGGTAAAAAATGACGTACATCATGACCGCGGCAATGAGTCCGTGGGCGAATGTCAGGAAGCACGTCTTGATGTGCTTGATGATGATGATCTCCCTCGGATCGTCGGTACTTACCCAGATGGGCGGCATCACCAACACAATTGCAAAGAAGAGAGCAAGGGCAAGAATCGGAGCCACAATACCAAGCATGTCCGCGTTGAGCCGTGATATGATCCCCGTGAACGCAAAAAGAGAGCCCATGGAGTAAAAGGCGATTTGCTGCACCATGCTCGATTCCTGTCGCTCCTGCGCAAACGAGTTTACCGTCTCCTGTTGGCTGAATCCGAGGTTCAGTGCAAACAAACACAGTGGTAGGCAGAAGGCGATCCAAAGGTGGGGCGTTCGAATAAGCGACGATAGCCCGACACCAAAGTGGTACACGCCAATCCATAACGCAAAGCCAGCAATGTAGACGGCCAGTGCCGCGCCGCGGACCAGCCGGCGACTGGACGGGTCAACCTCTTTGTATCCACCGGGCATTTCCCTGACGCTGCCGACTTCAGCCGACAGAGAATGGAACCGAACAGCAGGAACACAGCATCAAGACACTCGAGAATGGATCCTCCGTCTCCACTGGCCGGGGCCGCAACAGAGCATCACGCTCCGTACTCTCCTACATCTCCCGCGGGCGCCGACTACCATGCTCCCTACTCGCCAAAGTCTCCAGCTGCCGGAGAAGAGCCGTATGCACCGCACTCGCCGCAATCTCCCGTGGCCGGCGCGGAGCAATTTGCACCGTACTCGCCTCAGTCGCCGGCCCCGGAAGCCACCGAACCCTACTCGCCGACGGGGACGCCTCGAGCGGACGGAGGTGCAACTCCGCCATTGCCAGACGACGCTAACGCCGAGCGCTAGCTCTGGGGAAGTCCCGTGGCGGTTCCTAGACACCAAACCTACTCTGCGCAACGGTTCTTCCAGGGGTGGATCGGCGCCGAACGGACGAAAACGGACGACGTCGGACAGTTCTCCGTGACGCCCGCCGGGACCGCGCGTATAATGGCGCAAGACCTCGCCGACCTCGTCAGAGACCCCAATGCGCGGTGCGTGGACGGATGCGCCTGTCTGGGCGGAGACACGGCCGCCTTGTCCAGGGTGTTTGGCGGGGGTGTGGCTGCGATCGAACACCACGACGAGCGCTTCAAGCTGCTTGAGAACAATCTTCACAGCGCCCTGGGTCTTACAAGCATTCGTTGCATGCACGGAAGCTGCGTAGAGCTGGCACCTCGGCTGCAGTCTCACGTGTATTATTTGGACCCTCCATGGGGCGGACGCGGGGTCTCGAAGCAGTCGCTGGAGGTTGAGCTTGCCTTTGGCGACACACCCCTGCACGAAGCCGTGCGGCCCGACCGATGCCCTCGAGGATGCGTGGTTTTAGCGATCAAGGCACCCCCCAAGTTCAGCTTGCACAAATTCCGGAAGCAAGTCGGTGCCGACTGGGCCTGGCACTGGTCCGGCGCGTACCTCGAAGATAAGATTCATCTTCACGTCTTCAGACGCATCTCACCCACCGAGAGGCGAGACAACCCCAAAGCCCGCGCGGTGCGGTGTCGGGACGGATAGACAAGGATTCCCATGACCAAGGCCCGGCTGCAGAGGTATGTTGACGCGATCGTGGACCGATGCCGACGAAGCTAGCTGCAGCAGGGAGACGCCATCGGGCAGTGGGCGGCCTCGGGAGTCGGAGAGAGCGTAACGCAGGACACGCTACATGCAATCCACGTCTCGGGAGGAGGACATGCCCTTACGGAAGCAACAGGTATCCCAAGGATGGATGAGATTGTGCAGGCCAGCAATCCAAAGTTGCCTGTATCGCGCATTGCCATCGTTCCGGGGATCAATGTTACGGAGCGTAAGGTGCAGGCCATGGCAAGCACACCGCTGAGCGCCATCCTGAGCCAATATTACCTAATTCACGATCCGGTGCAGTCAGGACCGCCATGGACCCGGTAGGACCGTGATGTGCCGACGTGTTCTATTGCGGCCGCCGTACATGGATCTGAACAAGACACGGCCGTGGCGCAGCGAGATCCCGATGATGCGGCGCTCATTCCGAGCGAGTACGTGGTACGTTTTGAGCTCGCCGCCAAGGTATGTCGAGAGAGAGGGATTACGCCCGAGATGGTTGCCCAGCGCATGTTTAACTTGCCTCAGGCGCAAAAACAGCCCATGCTGCATGCGACCGTGGTCTTCTCCGGGGCGTCGAGCCCTGTTATGGTTGTGCGGCTGCGGCCGTGGGCCGAGGCTGGCGGCGACCAAAAGGTGCTAACGGAGCAGTTTGGCAACTGGCTTGTGACGTACTGCGAGCAGCAGCTCGAGGTTGGGGGAGTTCGGCACATCCGCAAGACGAGCATACACAAGAAAAAATCGTGGTTTGTCGGCCCAGACGGCTCGCTGCGGCAGAGAGATCTCAGCGAAGTGCTGGCGACCGGTTCCAGTCTGACGGCCATATCGCGATTCTCGTGGGTCGACTGGTACAACTGCGACACGAGCGACACGGCAGAGATCCTTTAGGTGCTTGGCCTCATGGCATGTCGCTTTGCAATGCAGCGCGAGCTCCGGAAGGTACTGTGTGGCAATGCCAAGGTCAGCAAGATTGACGAGCGGCATATCCGGTTGCTTGCGTACTCGGTTACAACTCGAGGGTTCTTGGTGGTCATGACACGGCACGGATTCAACCGGGAACCGAACGACGCGATGCGAAGGATGGTTGGCGAACAAGTGTACGGAATGCTGGCCAAGGCCTCGCAGCACGGACAGAGCGACGAACTTAGCAGTTCCGTGTCATCCATCATGGTCAACGCGAGAGCACCAGTTGGCACGGGCGTCGTGAGCGTCCTGGCCGACCGGTCTCAGGAGCGGACCAGAGCGCGGTTTGCTAAGGCGCAGTACGGCCACCTCGTAACGCGCCGACAGAGGGACCAGCAGCAGCGCAAAGCAGTGGAAGAGGTGGTGTAGCGCACCGGTATTCGATCGTACGCACGAGCAAGGAAGCGCTTACGCACAGAGCAGGCACAATGGCCGGCACCGCCTGACGCCTCCGGCTCTTTTGAAGAATTTGAAGGAGCCGCCATGCTGCAGGACGAACACGGTGGAGGCTCCGACGATGAAGAGGAGGATGATGAAAACGACGAAGAGGCCAACATGGAGCTGTTGCGAGCCGCATTTGCCGACCCGGAGATGGGGTTTTGAGTAACTGAACGTGTATGTATATGTCACGGTTGAGACACAGCAGCCAACCTAAACTCGATGGTACCGTCTGTCTTTTGCACCGGGGTTCCCGCAGGTGAGAAGAGTCCGCCAGCGTTGGGAATGTTCGAGTAGGCACCTTGTAACGACATGACCTCTGCAAACGTGTCCACGGAGCCCGATGTCTTTGCCACCACGGCGCCGGTGCCATCTTCGGGATCATCGTCGTTGTGCAGGAACGTCACGTCCTGCGCGCACGTCTCGCGGTAGGCGCCGACTGGATTCACAAATCCGTCGGCCTGATCCGTGGTCTGCGCGCCCACGCCAACGATGGTTGTTTGAGAACCAATGTCGGCAGACAGGGTTGGCACCAACACAAATGCGGTGCTATAGGTATTGTCGCTTCCCACGCGCCGCCCGTTACCTTGGATCGCATAAATGCTTCCAGCAGTGTAGTCTGCAACGACCCACGTTGCTGTCCAGCCTGGCAGCGTGCCCGCGCTGTCCACCCCCCCCTGGCTGGCAAAGCCGTAGTCAAAGTTCGTGTCCGTATGTAGGAATACCTGATCGAGAACCTAATCGGACGCCCAGTACTGCTCAAAGGAACCCGACACCGTGGCGTACACGCCAACACGGTATCGGTCGGCCTCGTCGGGATCCTGCAGCAGCACGCCGGCAACAATGCCGACGTTACCATTGGTCACCATGGGTATCACATCAACGTTGAGTACCGCAGACGTTACGTACGACATGTTCTCGGGCGTCCCGGAGTCGATGAAGGACTGCACGTTCTCGTTAGGGAATGTGTTGCTTGTATCGAGGACCGCTGTAAAGGATGGAGAATTGCTTGCCAAGGTTGGTGATCCTGCGATCAACGAGTACACGTCCAGTGTCGTGTCGTTGTCTCGAAGGAATGCCACGCTTCCAGTGCGCGGCGAGCGTGCTCCTGCAACGCTAATGATCCGTGAGAGGTTGGTGTTGCTTGGAAAAGTGAATTCTTCCTGTTCCACAGTTGCAGAGTAGCTGAGCGAGCCGCCGTACGCCCCTAAGTTGGCGCAATAGGCTACCAGAGTGGCGTTGGTGAGGTGTTTGCCAACAACAACCAGACGAACGGTGTACGTTGGCGCGGCGTCGGTTCCGCCACTTCGGTCCTGGAATAGCTTCAACAACTGCGGTTTGACGTGAGGGAAGGCATCAAAGAGTGGCGAAGCCGCTGCAAGTCGAGCCGTGGGCGTGGTCATAGTGTCCAGATCGACGGTTGCCGTCGCCACCTGGCTTCCTGCAGAGCTTGGGATAGTTCCGTATGACAAAGACATGGTCTGGCTCGCATTGGACCAGCTGCCGCGCACCGTCGCCCAAAAGCCGCCAAGCGCCGCAGAACCCAAGACCAAAAGTCCGTCAGTGGCAGGATCGCAGCCTGTTGTGGCCGGCCCCACGGGCTGTTGTGGCGTAACATCCTTGGCGTCGCCAAGTATCTTGTTTGAGGATGGGTTTGGCGGTACGTCGAAGCTTCGGCCAGGTGAGAACATGTTGCGGGTAAAGTATGATGCCAGACCGACCACGATTGCAACCACGCCGACGATGGCAAGCGCAAGAAGAATCTGTTCCGTCTCGGAGAGGAAGCGCATGGAGTTCAGACGGGGATGTGGTTTTCGCGAGGAGACGAGACAACGAGTTTGAAAAATGTGAGACAACGAATGTTGTTTTTAGAGTTGCAATTACTTGCGGGCGGCGCGAGCCTTCTTCAGGTTGCGCTTGGAAGCAGCCAACTGCTTGGCGGTGCGAGGCTTTTTGGCGGAGACCTTGGATGCCTTCTTCTGAGCAGCCACCTGCTTGTGCGAGCGCTTCTTGCCCTTCTTGGCGGCGGACTTCTTCTTGCCCTTCTTGGCGGCAGACTTCTTCTTGCCCTTCTTGGCGGCAGACTTCTTCTTGCCCTTCTTGGCGGCCTTCTTCTTGTAGGCACCGGCCTCACCGGTGGCAACCTCCAGGTCGGCGATGTCGGCATCCATCAGTTCAAGCATCTCGTAGGCGCGGGCGCGGGCACGGCGGACCCTGCGAAGGCGACGACGCACCGAAGCTCCGGAACGGCTCCGGCGCCTGTTAGCTGCGATGGCCTTCCGGATGTTGCGGCGAGAAGCACGCTTCTGTGAAGCGGAACGACGCACACCCTTGCGCGAAGACGACCGCGCCGCGCGACTGGTCTTGCGGGTTGAGCGCCTCTTCTTGTAGGCCCCTGCCTCAGCGGTCTCTACATCGGATTCGTATGACTTGGCGCGCTTGCCCAGGAGCTTGTACTTTCCGTTTGACTGCTTTTTGGCCACGTGGCCCTTCTTGGCGCCCTTGCGCACCACACACACGGCGGCGGGCTTCTTGCCGGACTTGTTGGCGGTCGTCACGGTACGCCGGCGGGGGCGCTTGCGAGAAGGCTTGCAAGCTCCACGACTGGCCTTGGTCTTGGGTGCCATTCGGAAGAACTGTTGTTTCCACCCCTCCCAGGACAGCCCTCGTGAGGGTACCATCGTGCAACATATCTCAGTACAACCCAAGTCAATTGTCTTCACCGTCCGTGCCCTCGGGTTCGTGGGCGTGCCACGAGGTACCATCGTACCAAATGTTCATACTCGTGCCAAACATGCGGGTAGGCACACTGAGTGCGTCCAATGCGGCGGGTACGATGGCATCTTCGTCGGCTTCGTCCGGTACGGATTCCTCGTTGGCGGCATCTAACTCGCCCATTCCCGAGGATGGCGTTAGATCTCTGGTTCTTGTGGCACGTTGCTAAGGGATCTGGACGAGGACCCGCACGGCGAACGAGGAGGACCAGACAAATTGTTTAACCAAAGGAATTAACGGGGAGTCGTCCGGGCACCGCAGCTCGCCGAGTTGAGGACGGTCGGTCGCGTCGCGTAAAGGTCGTAACACCGTGACGAGATCGGCCGTGGCGGGACCCCCAACCGCCCAAAAGATCTCTTTGATCGTCACGTGATTCAAGGGACAAGTTCGTGCTGACTTGGTCGCGCTTTGCACCACGACAGCGACCGGGACGTCAGCGGCACCGAGACGATACGGCTCCGCTAAAGTTCTTCCGAGCGCCGGAAGGCCCGGGCCCTGCAACACGTCCAAAAGCATTTGACTCGGGGTCCGCGACGTCTCCGTCTCCACGGCCACGTCAAAGGCCGCGTGCGTGCACTCTCCGGGCAGGTCTGGCTCAAAATCCTCGTCCCGCGCCCGAGGCGTGGCGCGGGCACGCACAAGCGGGGTCACAGGCCGGAGGAGGGCTTGCTTTTGATCTTCAGACAACGGGACGTGCATCCAGCTTTCAGGCGCCTCCCATCTCCCACTTCCAGGTCCCATCAGCGAGTCTGCGAGCGGTGACGGGACGCGCGACTGCTTTGGCGGGCACTACTATATAGTCGCCGTTCAGCGCCGCCAGCGTGACCTCTTCGTCGGACGATACCAGGATGAGCTGGTTGTTGGTGTTGGTCGAGGGGTCGTCCGCCAAAAGCCAGAGCTTGTCGCCCGGAGCAAAGTTGGGCGGTCGTACGATTCGCACCGACGCCATCTGTCCGGGATTGATCCGAGCGACCGCGCTCTTCAGCTCATCGAACGAGGGCGGACCCGGCTGAGCCAGCGCGGCAAGCTCAGGGAACACGTGGATCGTGGAAGCTTGCGGACGAGGGACGTTCCCAAATCCTACAGTGGGGCGAGTGGCCAGGATCACCATGAACCCAAAAAGCACGATCGTGAGGACGGGCACAAAAAAGGCGCCGATATGGACAGCTCTTTGCAAAAGAGTTGGAGTGCGGTCCGTGTGCATGGTTAGCCGATGGCCTCAAAATCGGATACCAGGCGTTTCCCCATGACACGCAGCGGCACCCATCCCGCAAAGCTCTTCTGCGTCTCCGGATCCACGTAGATGCCCTGCTGCCACACCTCACGGCGCACGCGGTTCGCGCGGTACGGCTCGCCCACGAGAACCACTCGGGCGCCGCATGGGGCCCAAAATGCGACTTCCGATTCCTTTGGCTTGCCATGAAGCTCGACGAGCGCCACGACACCGTCACGGCAGGCAACTGTCGCGGCGCAGCGGGCTGCCCGAAGCTAGCGTGCCGAGCGCTCTACTTCTTCGGCGTGCTCCTTGGCTAGCTTCGCTTCGTCCCGGGCGGCTTGGGCAAACTCTCGCGCGCGGTCGAGCTGCTGTAACATTGTGTTCACCTTGAGGTTTGACTGCGTGATCGTGTCGTACAGCTCACGCATCTCATCGCGAATTCGACCCACCTCGGCCGTTACCGTGGCGGTGAGATCGGTGGCGTCGCCCGCAGGTGGTCCTGCAGGCTGCGATTTAGATTCTTGCTTCGGCGTTGCCTTTTTCATCGTCTTCCTTGGCTTCTTCTTTATCGCCTTCGTCTTACCCTTTGCCTCCTTCAATGGAGTCGGTTGGGGCGGCGTCGCTCGGTTTTTCTTGCGCTTTGGTCCGGCAGAGAGAACAAGATCAACCATGCAAAGCATCTTGTCTTCCCTCGAGTCTTCCTCGTCTTCCGTGTAGAAGGACCCAGACATGCCGTCTTCCTCCGACTCGTCCGAGCACGCCTGCGACGCCGATTCGAGCAGCGGCTCGTCGCGCGAAACACGGCCAAACCCGGTGTACCCAATGCGTCCTGTGCACTGCATGTTCCGATGAAACCGCGACCGCTGTTTAACGAAGGGAATGAAGAGGTGCGCGGTCGCCTGGCTGGTCGTCGCAATCGCTGCGGGCGCAATCGTGTCGGCCATTGTCTTGGTTCGCTCCGCTCCCAAAGTTCCGTTCGGGAAGACCTCGCTCGCAGACGGTCAGCGCTGCCGAGAAGACGCCGACTGTCCGGGAGGCGTTCTCTGTCAGGGAACTGCGTGCGGCACATGCTTGACAAACGACGACTGCCGCGGCGGCAATAATTTACAATGCCGCGGGGGAGCGTGCGGAGCCACTGACGCTCCTCCGGCGCCCTGCGACGACCAGACGCCGTTCCTGGTGCGCGGCGCTTGCCGCGTGTGCAATCCCGAAGCCCTCACAAATGATGGAAGCAATGGGTGCTCGGCGGGACGTCCGTACTGCGAGTCCAGTGCTCTTGGCCGGGGTAACGACATATACGCGTGCGCGGCCTGTCTTCACAATGACCACTGCCGCGCTCAGGGCCTCGCTCTTTGCTCTGGGCTGACCTGCCAGCCGCTTGGGGTTGTGGCTCGCCTGCGACACGAAAAGAGTCGGTTGTTCCTTGTAGCTCGACCGAACGGGGACGGTTTGCAACTGAAGGCAGAGGGAGAGGATCACCTGTGGAGCCTTCACACGGCTTCCAACGGGTCGAGCTCGCTCATTGCCCAGCCAAAGGCGGGTGGCGTGTTCCTCGCGCTGCAGAGCGAAGTGCACGCCGAGACGTCCCGATGTTTTGTGCGACTGTCGCCTGTGGAGCCGGCTCTGGTCCCGGCGAATCTTCCGAACAACCTCACGTTCCTCGCAGCAGACTCGGACCTGGCGCTGCAGGCGGACGAGATCACGATCGGAACGCGGCTTCGGGTACTCATAGGCACTGACACAGTCCTTCGGCCGGAGCCGTCGTCGTCTGCGGAAGGATGCCCGGGAGGGCGCACGCGTCTGCAAGAAGAAGGTGCACCGCCGAATCAGGATGACGTTTTGATAGTGACTGCGTGAGACGCACTAGCAAAACGAGCACTTGCCGCGTCGTCATCGCGCCATAGGCAGCGTCGAAACCGGCACAGCGATTCTCTCGCATGAGCCAGGCGGTGATTGCCGTTGATGGCTCCGAGAGTAAAGCTGTTTTGGCGAAGCTGAAGCGGGTGTTTGGAGGGATGCGCGGCATTCGATTCGAAGGAGAGCCACACGTTCCCAAGCCCTCGACAGGTACTAAAGTAAAAGTAAAATCCAAGACGCACGTTCTAGCTGTGGACTACCCCACCGCAGAGCAGTATGCCGACGGAGGCATCGCAGAAGAGATTGCAGACTTTTTTGCGAAGTAGGTAGTGCCGAACGTGCAACACTAGCTTTGCTTTATGATGAGTGGCGGCGCCACACGACCTGAGCTCTATACCGAGTGCCCGCCTTCCGTGAATACGACTCCAGACTTTCCACTTCCACTTAAGCGTAGGATTGCCTCTTTTGGACAGAGACTGTTCGAGGACATGGCCGCCCGAGCTCAGTACGGGTTGACGCGCTCGCATAGCCTTGCAAAAGTGGTTGAGTCGTGCGTTTATCTGTGCGGCAACGCGCTGACAGCACACCAGACGGTGGCGCCCTTCTTGGCACCCGTACCGGTCAGAAGAAGCGGTGACGCGGCTCGTTCATCTGTACGCAGAACCTACAAGGCAGAGATGCTGGCAGACACAAATCAAACCGCCATACGATCCGATCTGTTCCAGAGGGACTCAAACGGGACGGCAAGGTTCCCAACTGTTTGGGTTACTACAAAGGAGTTGATTGGAGCAATGGGTAGATACTTTGAAGAGCCGAATGAACTGCAGGTCGCGAGCAATATTTACAAACCCAAGCAAGTTTTACAGCACGGAAGAACCGTGTCTACTAAGCACGACAAAATTGCTCTAATAGTGTTGCACGAGATGCTGCACTGGTACTGTGCTCGCTTTGTTGATATAACTATCCCTACGTACAAGGGGGAGATTGACCCTGGACACGGTACTTATACTTGGCAATTGCTCGCAAGATAGATGCTTGGAGATATGACGCGCGAAGCACTTCTTTGCATCGTGTCAAATTCAACGATCAAGGAACGAGATGCAAGCTTGCGCGAAGTGGCGTCACCACTGCCGTCGCTCCAAAGCAGCGTTCCTTTGCCAACCGACGGACTACGGGTGTTTTTGCGTATGGGCGCGCCAACAGGCCAGTCTTCCAGCGTGCCCGTGGCAGCCTGGATCACGACCACCGATGGGACTCTGCGTGCGGAACAGCCTGTCGGAGCTTCCAAGGCAGTTTCGCTCAGTGCGCCAACTCAGCTGACGCAAAAGACGATCGTGTAGTTCGAGGCAATTGAATACCCCACCGTCCTGTCGTTGCTGTTTAGCTTGATCAACATACACCTTTTAAAGGATTCAACGGTAAAGGAGAAGATATACTTCCTGCGGGAGGACGGGACATTTGCTGTACGGAGCGACAGGGGTACCATACGATACATTCCCGTCATTACGATGGCGCTTACATACAAGCTGTCGCAGGCAGACTTGTGGAGGTCAAAGTTGAGAGAGTTGAAGGATCTGCTACCAAAGAAGTAACTCCAGCAAGCGAAAACACCGTGGCATGAGCCGGTCACAAGCATCGCCCCCGCACCCGCATCATGTCAAGTCTAAACTGCACCACGGGGGACGAGTTCTTCTGTACGTTGGCATCACTCTCGCCGTCGGAGGCGTAATTGCCATGGTTGCTGTGTTTACCGCAAGACGGCAGCGCAGTGGGCAGAACTTTAAGATACCTCCAACAACACCCGCACCGCAATCTCCCGGCGATTCGGTAGAATGTCCCATCAATGCAACTTCCTTCTGCGACGACTTGCTGGGTGAGAGCGGCGAGACCAGCGATTGCGGCGCCAAGTTTTTGGCGTCGTGGCTAAACAACCAGTGTCAGGTTGGGTGCGAGCAGAGCAAAGTCGTGGACATGCTGCACCTGGCGGGACGCCTGGATGCCACGCCCAACGAAGCCAAAGGAGATCCCGCCAAGAAGAGCCAAGCTTGTGCTGAAGGCCTAAAGTTTAACGACTTTGCCGAGCACCCGAAGCGGAGCTCGAGCGATTCGGGAGCGCAGGGGATCACTAACTTCTACCGCAGCATTGCCACGTGCATCGCGTAGGCATATCTGTGCGGGTATTGACAACAATTATCACACAACCGAATCGTTCGACGACGAGAAGAACACGGTTCTTGCTTCTTTGAAACCGACCATGCCCGTGTCCATTGATCTACACTCTTACTAGAAGGCATTCATCGCAAAGTGCCGGACCAACTTTAAGCTTGGCGGCATGGTTTGCGTAATGGGAACCGGCACCGGCAAGACGTTTGCTGCCATCTGTGCCGCCCTTCAGCTTCTCGGCGAGAAGAAGATCACGGATGTCTTGGTTGCTGCGCCCAAAGCCGTGGAGCCGCAGTTCCGCAAGCACGTCAAGGAGCTAGACGACCACATGGAATCTCGGTGGCAGCTCGTGTCGTACGAGAGGTTTAAGCGAGGCCACGCCAAGGTCAACCCAGGAACTCTGCTCATCTTGGATGAGGCACACAACCTCCGGAACAGCAGCAATATCACCGCGCAGGCCGTGGCAAAGGCCGCTGAGCAATGCAAGTTTGTGATTGCCCTCACCGCCACGCCCATGGTGAACGGCCCGCAAGATCTTCACATGCTGCTTCGCATCCTTACCCGTAACAAGCGGGTGAAGGGACTGCCCTCCACACAAAAGGGCTGGGAGGGGACGTACGGATTCGATGCTGCTAACTGTGAGAAGGGGAAGGACGCTGTGATCAAGGCATTCAGGCGACACACGCACTACTACTTCAAGGAGCAGAGCGAATTTTTCCCCACGAGGCGTCTCCAGACCAATACCGACGTTCACCTGCACACTCGGCAGACGCGTGCACTCGTCGAACTATCCAAGAAGGAGAACGCCGGCGAGGCTGCACTGGCCATGCTGCAGCGTCTTGGAGGCAAGGTGACCACGGTCGATGAAGTACGGGAGTCCAAGTACTTGAATGCGTACCTGAACAAGGCCAGGCAGGCGGCCTTGGTTGACCACGGGCAGGCGTGCTCAACCAAGGTGCAGTCGATCGTCCGGGCAATCAAGAAGGGACCCAAGCCCGCGGTGGTCTTTATTGAGTTTCGCGCTTCCGGGATTGATCAGATTGAGGCATGCCTGTAGAGCGCCAAGCTTCGTGTGGACCAGATGAACGGCTCCATGTCCAAGTCCCAACGCACGCGAGTACAGGAGTCGTACAACAGCGGCGGGGTCGACGTCCTCCTCATTACCAAGGCCGCAGCGGAGGGAGTTGACCTGAAGAAGTCCCGGCAGTTCCACCTCGTGGCGCCCACGTGGAACGACGCGCTTGTGCAGCAGGCCGAGGGCCGCACGATTCGCTTCAAGTCGCACGACACTTTGCCGGCCTCTCAGCGCTTCGTTGATGTGTACAAGTGGGTTGCGATACCAACCATCCGAGATGAAAAGAAGTATGATACCGACGGAACCGGCGCCGCTCGCGTCGAGGAGCGCCTGCGTGAGATTGCGCTGCGCAAGCAGAAGCTGATTCACGAGTACATGGTGGCGCTGCAGGAGGCATCGGCCCAGGAAGAGATCGAGTTTGACGAGGCGGAGCCGCCAGTGCCTGACGAATTGCAGGTGCGCAGGGTAATCAAGGAACTCGTGGCCAAGGGAGAGCTGGAGCTCGAGAGCAAAGAGAACATTCGCAAGCTGAATGAAGAGGCCAAAGACGATATCCGCCACGCCAGCCGCAGCAGCAAGCGAAGATCGGCGCGCCGGGCGTCGCGCTCTATTCGTCGTGCCATGACAAAGACTGCGACGACGGAGTCGACCAAAAAGAAGTCGACGACGACGAAGAAGTCGACGACCAAGAAGAAGAAGTCGGCGACGACGAAGAAGTCGACCAAGAAGAAGTCGACAAAGACGACCTCGTCCACCAAACCAAAGAAGTGTCCTCCCAAGGCCAACTCAAGACGCGCACTGAGGCACGTCACCAAGAAACAGAAGCATGTCTGCGCGAGCCGCGAGCAAATCCGTTACTGGTCTCGGGGGAGACGTTCGTAAGCTGGACGTGAGTTCGTCCAGTCGTTCTGGATACAGGTGGGTGGCAACCTTCCCAACGGGCGAGAAGGTGTACTTTGGCAGCACGCGCGTAACATACTTTGTAAACCACATGGACGTGGAGAAGCGTGACGCGTGGAGAAGTCGTCACAGAGTGCGCGCGGGGGAGCACAAAACGGTAAAGGCATTGACGTATTACTTGCTCCAAGGCGATTCGCATGACTTTGCGACAAACCTGGCCGCGTTTGCTAAGCGTTTTAAGCTTTGATCGGCAACAATAGCAGCAGACTTCATTTCAAAATATTGTATCTCGTAACATTCACGCTTCACGACCAAGCTGTGGGTCCACTTACTTCCGTAGCATCCCGAGTGCATCTTCGATCGTCAGGCGCTGTCCGGCAACGAACAACACAAGTTCGGTCATCTGCTCCCGTAGGCCGCTCCGCGAGGGCTCAAACGAAGTGTCGTCTCTCTCCAGCGCCTTTTCAGGATCGCGCGTGACCATGACACTGCTTCCTGCCAAGTTCAGAGCGATGTACTTCGCTGTATCCACTATCAAGATCCCCGGACAATCCAATTCCTCGCTTGATGCGCTATGTAATAACTTTATTGCCTTGGGAAGCAAGACTTGCAATGCTTGCATTCTCTGGCTCGGCGGTATGCGCTTGATGATATTCAATCCTCTGGTCCGCTCGACAAGACCAAGTTCGTTCGCCAGAAGCGTTGCAAGAGCAACGGGGTCCTCCACAAACTTCCGTGGTACCAAGCTTGCACCGTTCCCGATCGTGTTGAGTTTTTTGGAGTCGATGTAATGCCTGAGCCTCCGGACATTATCCATAATTGGAACGTAGGCGGGCACCGATATAATGGTGTCTGGTTCCTTTGCCGGCCTGGCTGGAAGCCCCAAGGACCACTTCATGGATGTTTGGGGAACGGTGACGGTCATGGTTCTGTCGTTAAAGAAGACGCTCAACTTGGGGAAGCCTGGAATGTCGAACGACTTGTACGCGGCGCGAAGGTCGCCGATCGCAGTCCACACTGCGGCAACATACTCGGACCACGAGATGTTGGCGGGGTACCCTTTAAGCAAAGGATCGTCGCAAATAGCCGTGAGCACCTGCTGCAGAGACGGGTCCTGCCTTGACAACAGCCAAGGCATGGTGTACGTAAACGTTGCCGACTAGCTCTCGAACATGCTGGGCATCTGTACCCGCTGCCACGCGCAGAGGTAGTCGTCCTCGGACTGAAGGCCGTACACATCCGGCTTCAGTAAGTTCAGCTTCTTCCGCAACACTTCCGTGCGAGACTTACTTATCCGCTTCAGGTTAATTTGAATAGCGTTAAAGTTCTCGCGCACTTCTGCTGCTGCATCGGTGGCGTCGTCGTCACGCGCGTCATCGGATGCCGGTTCCACTTTGGGAACGTCTGTGCCTGCTCCCGATGCTGCAGACTTCTGTGGAACGGCTGCACCAGCCTCAGATACAGGCACGGGTGGTTTGACCTCCGCTGCAGACGCGGCACTCGCTTTGTCCTTTGCGGCAGCCGCGGCGAATACTTCATCGTCGACCAAATCCGCAACGTTCCTCGGATGTGTCCACTCGCTGCCCTGCTTCGTGGACTGCCACACAGTGGTGCTCTTATTCACGCAAAATCTTACTTCAACACAAGTATTGCGGCAGGTTCCAGTGATTTGAGTCCACAACGAAGGGTTACCGTATGTCTGGGGGAATCTAGTATGGTTGGCCTCGATGATGCGCTCAACAGCGGCTAGCGTACTAATGTCTCCCGTCCATTCGAACGCCAATGACACCATCAGCATCCTAATAGGGTCCTTCGTGGGGGATTTATCGCTGCACCGGATAGTTACGGATGCCTTCTTGCTCATAGTTGACTGTGTTGTTGAATGACAGAATTCTTGGACCAGAAGGCATTCGTTGCGTTCGGATCCATCAAGAGCGTATCCCGAGTAAAACATATGCCTGGAAAAGTACGCCATTGTTCCGCAGCTCGGCCGCTTTGCGCTGCGCGGCGACGACATCACCCTTGGCGTGGGCAACGTTATTGGTCTGCCGGTTGCCAAAAAAAAACAGAAAAGTGCCATGATTCATTATTCGTGACAAGTCCAGGTGCAGTAAACACGGACGCGCCGTGACAAACAACCGACTCCTCTGCGAAAACTCAGGCTCCGTCATGCACGCTGGCCTGTCCATGGTTCTGTCGCTAATTGTTGTCGTGGTGGCGATTGTGATGGGCATGCTGCTCGGCGTCCATTCCCTGTCACCCGTGGCATGGGTCGGCGGCCAGAAGCGCCAGCACGCGCTCACGATCGGAGAGATCGGGCAGAGGCCCTGGGAAGCCCCTGTCGATTCCATTGACATGGTGCTTCGGCCGCTCCCTGAAGAAGGAGTTGCCGTGCTGCAAAAGAGCCCCGCCGTGCTGCGTAGCCAAGGAGCGTCCGTGCCCACAGCGCAGCGCAGTGGTGGCGGGACGGATTTGGTGCTGCTGCGACCACTGGAGAAGGGAGCGGACGACGTCTTCCGCGTCAGAGGAGCCTGGGTGCGTGGGGTGAGCGGTGCTCAGGCGAGTGCTGGCATCCACGAGAAGGTGCCGACGCACGCAGAACGGCTCGAGGGTCACGCGTGGATCGAAGCGAACGACACGGTGCGGGCGCTGGTCCGCACCGCGGGCGGCGTTATTCTCGAACTGACCGTGGAAGCTCAGGGCTACGCTCGTGTCGTGCACGCCGGCCCCAGAGGATCCCTGGCGGGACCCGGGCGAGCGGTGGCGCCGGCGGCGGCCGCCAAGCAGCACGCGCTGCTGTGGGAAGCCGCCGAAAACCAGATCGGGTCTCGCAGGGACGACGCACTTCGCCTGAAGGCGGTGCATCATCCCAAGACCCGCGCCGGCCAGCAGGCTTCGACCAACGGTCTCGTGCGCTCGGCTCGTTCTTTGCTTCGGCATCCCGTGGCCTCTCTCAGGCCTTGGAAGCAGGCACGGCCCAGCGAAGAGGCGGTTGAGGCATGATTGTCATTGTGTCGGCCGCACTCGTGGCTCTTACTCTCATCCTACTTCCCCTTCTTCTTCCCCAATGGGTCAAGCAACATCACGGCGGCGTCGGTAAGCAACCCATTTATGGTCCCGTCGCCGCCGTTGATGCCGTGATACCATATGCCCGCGTCGACGACGCATTTGTCGTGACGTGGCGCGCCCGCGCCGCTGCGGCGTGCAAGGATCGTCCGCTGTGGGACCAGGCCTGTGACGCGGTTCTGCCCTAGTGGCCCGAGCATCAGGCTCCGAAGCCGCCGTGGGTTCGCGAAGAGGGCGCTCTTGCGCAGGACGAGGCGCTTCGGCAGACTGTGAAGGGGCTTCGGGTCTCGTGTCCCTGGCTCGCTTCCATCTTTGTCGTCTTGCCGAGAGGGCAGAAGCTTCCCGAAGGAGTCGCGGCCAATGGAGTTCGGTTCCACGACGAGCTTTGCTCGGATCAGGAACCTTTGCCTAGCTTTGCTCCTGGCACTTGGATTACGTGCGCTGCCCGGGCGGTGCATCCTCATCCCTTCCGGGGACTGCTGGTAGTTCCGCCGACGTGCGTGCTTCGCGGGCCGTGGAGCCGCCACGATTTTTTTACGCCCGACGGACGGCCGGTGGTCCACGTGCGACGGCGCCGCATTCTTGGAATTGTCCCGGTGCGTGACGCCAGCCTCCGTTCAGATGCGAGGCTTCTGGGGGATCCGGGAGGCAACGGGAGAGAGGCATGGACCGCGCTTGCAAAAGGCGCCCTGCGCCGATCCGCCGCAATAGCCGGCCTCGACACGTCGTAGCGGTTGGCCAGAGGCATAACCGAGACGTGGCCACCGCCGAGACTGGGCCCGGACGAGCCGAGTGCCGCGCGCTTTGCCAAGTCGGCGGACAGGTTGCTTCAACGAACACGGGCTTTGAACACAAAACACGCATGGATTTTATAATGTTTACTTTTTATTTTTAAGCTCCGCAATAATCTCCGCACGCTTCGCGGCCAGCTGCTATTTTGTCAGCGGCCTTGCTTGAAGTCTCTCCCTCGGCGGAGCCCGCACGGCCATGGTTACCGCTGTCGACGCGCTGGCCCGGCGCAGCAACGCGGTCGCACCAAAGTCCGACCTCGACGTGCCCGCAAACGATACTCGTTGCGCAGTAGAGTACGCCGCTCTTGCCGCCCCGTGCAGCCGAGACGGGGGAGCGGAGTCTGGTGGCTCGATCTCGCCCACGGTAACCGTAGCCGTCTCTGGCGGTCCCGCTCCATTCTCAGCCACCTTGCGCTCAAATTCTTCCACTTCGGCTTCCTTGGACGCCAGTTCCGCAGCCTTTGCTTCCAGCACTTCTCGCTCCCTCCAAGGCAGTTCCTTCATCTTTAGTGCCCGCTTCTTCTCCCGGATCCGGTCCCGGAAGCCCTGGCTGCGCTGGCCCGTGAACGCGCGGTCGCTGCCGTCGGTTCCCGCTCCCCGCCCGAGGGCCTTCAGGTCGTCTCTCGTATCCAGAATGGCCTGCTCGGCAGCGCGGCGCAGCGGCCGGCCCGCCTCTGTGTAGATGGGCGTCTCTTCGGTCGTCACCCGGATCACGACTTCGTCGACCTCCGCCACCGCGGGCCGCTGCTTGGCCTGCTCCTGCAGCACCCGACGCTTCTTCCTCTGCTGCAGCACGCCGGCTTCCTGCAGCTCCTTCTCAATTTCTGTCACCTTGGCGATGCGCTTCCTCGGTTCCCTTCGCTGCGACGCCGGGACCGCCGGTGCAGACGCCGTGGTAGTTGACGGCAGCGGCTTGGGAACCGGCAGTGGCTTGGTACTCGTGAGCCCAAGGATCAGCGCAAAGTTCTGAGGCCGAGTAGCAGTTCCAGCCAGAAGCGAATGCCACGCGTCGTTGCATGGGTGGTCGAGAAGCTTCCTGTCGCTCTCTACCTTCTGCAGGGCCATGTGGGCTTCCCGCACTCCCTTCTCGCGGAAGACTTGGCGGAACGCCGCCTCGATTTCTCGTCGGTGCGCTTCGTCCATGGGGTCCGTAATAGAAACGTACGGCATGCCGGGCGGCCTTGCTAGCGAGTCGGGATCCCCGCGAGCGTGTCGCACGGATTGCGGCTCTGGTTTTGGCGGCCGTCCCACCCGCTTCAGCGCGAGGTTCGTCAGGACATGGGCGCACCAGGCGTTCTCCCTGTAGGACCGCAGCCGATCCCGTGCAATGTCCGGGGGCGCTCTGAGGTGCAGCTTGGCGCACACGCGCACAAACGCATCGTCCAGAGGTCCGAGCAGGCTTTTGTCGGACTTGAGACTAAAATACTCGACGGCTTCCTGCTTCATGTCGAGGAGCTCAAGCGCTCGGTGCACCAGCCACTTTGCCTTAAAGTTCATCCGAGTGCCACCGTCCTCGTCCGTCTGCGTGACAAGGTCGAGCGCCTGCAAAAGCTGCATGATGAGCAGTCCGATCTCCTGATACTTCCGTTCCGTTACCTTGATCGGCTTGCCCCCCGTGATCCCGACAAAGAGCGCCGGCGCAATCTCGTAGTACTTGTTCACCACCTTGCGGAACGCTTCTGACTTTTTGCGAAGCGGATCCTGCAGCGGGTCTGGCAGGCCTCGGGCCAGGGCGCTCGCCTGCAGCTGCTTCAGCATAGAGGTGTGTTCCTGCACCCTGCTCACGGGTGCCTTGCGCTGCATGAGGTCGCGGTACGCCGCCTCAAACAAAACAAAGGGAAGGCCCCGGATGTCGTCCGAGGTGAAGCCGATCTCAAGCAGCTCCTGGGCAACACACTCGTGCGCGCCGACTGGGATCTCCTTCGGTCCGCGCAGACAGGCGTAAGCCCACTTGGTCATGGCTTGCGCCGGCCGCATGTCGGCCTTGGGACGAGACGACCGGTGCTGCGGACCCTGGTCCAGGCTGGCCGGCGTCATGTCGTAGTATACGCGTCCCTGCTGGCACACGGGACACTGTAGCCTATGCGTTCTCGTGTTAAACTCCATGGCGGCACCACAGTGGCACCGTTCAGGAATGACCATGATGTCTTCGGGAACGGCCAAACCAATGTGCTCAAGCAAATCCCGTCCGACCTAGAAGTGCGCGGACGCCGCCCTCGACGACGACGCGCCCGTCGACTCCTTTGCCTCGGTACCGGTATCCCACATCGTTCCTTGCTGCGCGGTGGTCTCATGCACCGGAAGCTCCGTGAGAGTCAGAGACTGCGTTGCTTCCTCCAGCGCGTCGTCTCCAAAGGCTACGCCCGCTACGGCAAGCCCCTCTGCGCGAGCCCGTTCCAGCAGTGCCTTCTCTCGTGCATGCGCCGCCTGACGGAAAAACGGCCCGACCTGTTCCGGCCGACCCGCCAGCTTTGCCTTGGCGCTTCGTTCCCTGGCCGCGTTTGCCAGGGAGACGGTCAGCACGTGCGCCTGCCAGCCGAGGCGCCGCAGCGGCGCTCCCCGTCGGCTGTGCAACGCCAGACCGTGCTCGGTGCGCAATGCGTCAAGCAATTTGAAGTGGTCGTGTTCAAAAGCACCGTGACATTCTCTCGTCGACACGGCCTGTTCAGCGGCCTCGGCAAATGTCCGGCTTGCAGCCGCGTCTGCGCTCTCAGCCATACCGGATCGCACGACGAAGAGGACCGAACGACGGCTCCGGGTCGGGTGTCCCGCCAGCTGCAATGGCAGGGGGCGGTCCTCTCCGATCAGTGTGTCGCAGCAAGTCGGTAGTTGTCAGCTCGGGCTGCCGGTGCACCTCGCGCGCCGTGGCCGCGGCGACAGCTTGGCAGCGCCGAAACATCTCTGCCCACAACGATCCTGGGCTCTAAGTCTCGAGCGCCGAGGCCATGACGTCAGATCCGTCCTTTGTCGCCTATAGAAGCGCTCGGGCGGCTCGTGACCCCACATACCGCTCGAGCGTGGCGTCGCCGCCCGGGTGCGTGTTCTGGTTAAGTTTCGGCGGGTCTCGGGGCGTGGGGCCGGACCATCCAAAGATGGCCCCGTGCTTCCGCAACTCTTCACGCAACACGGGACCGGCGCCAATGAGGATGGCGTGTTGCACCGAGCCCGGCTTGACCGTTGTATCGTCTTCGCAGAGCGCCGATGAAGCACCCGCCACCGGCGTGAGCTCCACAAAGAACGACGCTCCGGGCGCAGTGCCAAAGCGTCGCGGCTTGGCGTCTGGGCCAAGGACTTGGCGCCGTTGAACCGTGTCTCTGTTCCGTTGCTTATCGCGTTCCCTCGCGGCTTCGAGGGCCCGCGCTGGCACGTCCTCCGGGTTAAGCGACAAGAGGTGCCGATCGCGGTCGGCTCGGGCGTCGAGAACACGGCGTAACTTCTCTTGCCTCTGCACGACGTCCGTTCCGCGGGTTTTTGGGGCGCGCGTCCGAAGGCCTGCAAGCGAATCTCGTGCTGCCATGGGGTGCTCTGGGGGCGGAAAGGAAGCAGGTACCTCAAGCTTTCGATGGAACCCAGATCCCATTTAATGAGTCTTCCCGAGTACAAGGCATACATGGCCAAGGTGCAACCGACGCTGCTCAAGATTGATTATTTACCCGGGGCCGGCAAGAAGGACCCTGGATCATTTGTGGAATCGTTCGAGTACGACGGAGAGAAGAAGCGTCTTCATATCATGGTCAAGCTGCCGCGGTCGCCCCGCGGAAAGTTCTTCGTGCGCATTTGGGTGGTGGACGAGCGTCCGATTGCGCCGTCGCCGCCCTCCGCTGGAGCTCAGGCGACCGCCGCCGGTGCCGGCGTCGTCCTAGACGACCAGCGATCCGTGCCGACCGAGCTCTTGTTTTCCGGAAGCGACGGGCGGGCGCCTGCTGGCGCGGCCTCCTGGGGCAGCCGGTCTTGAATTAGCCGCGACGCCGCTGCTTCCGCTTGCCTTCGGCGGCCATCATCATGCCCCCACCGGTGCCGGCTCCGCTGTCGGGGGATCGTTTGCGCTTTGACCCCGGGGCAAGTTTGTTTTGAATCTCTGCAAGATCGTCTGATGATGCGTCTCCGTCTTCCCCGTCCTCTGGCATGTCCTCGGCCAGCGCCGCCATCATGTCGTCCTCGTCTTCCTCCGTCGCCTCGGCGTACGGATTCATTATTATGCCCGGCGCAGTTGGAGCCGGAGGTCCCGTTCCCGCGGGTGGCGCCGACGGTTCCAGAGCCGCGTCCGCGTCGTCAAAGTAGTCGTCTGTGGCCATCTCGTCGTCCTTTGATTCTATCGCCCCGCTGCTGGAGCTGATACCGGGCTCGTCGATGCCTCCACCTCCAAAATCAGTCTCGCCGCCAGCCGCGAATCCCTCGTTCTGCTCGTGCATCAGAGCCACGATCTCCTCGCGGCTCATGCCCTTGGGTGCCGCGGCCACGTCGGCCTTGCGCTTTATGGACCGAGTCGCGCGGACGACTAAGTTTTGCGCGTACAGCGGCGCAACCACGCCCATCATGGACTCCTTTATGTCGCTGATGCGGAACGTCCCGTACCCAATGTGCTCTTGCGGGTTCTCTTTGGTTGTGGCCAGCGCCAGCCGAGCCTTTTCGTCGAACACGGTTCGCTCGAACTCGAAGTTGCCCTGGTCGTCGCAGATGGGCATCCCGGAAGCGTCCGTCTTCCACGGCCCCTGGCGCGCAGCGGGCGTTGCATTGATCAGCTTAGATCGGTCGTTGTATGAGGGAACCTTGCTCCCGAGGTACGTTTTAATCGCGACCCCGATCGACTGCGACGAGTCGGTCGGGTCCGGCGACGTCTTCCAGCTCTCAGTCGTCTCCCGGATCGGGAACTTGCGGCTGGGAGGCACCCCCGGGAACTCTTCCGCCTCGAGCGCTCGGAGACCACGGATAAGCCTGACCCAGCCCGCGAACTCGGCGTTGCGCTGGTCCTGCAGGCGCTTGCTGTCCTTGGCGCCGCGCATGAAGGATGCGCTCTCGCGAGTAATCGTAAGGTACAGCGTGTAAGCGATGGAAGCCGGGTCGCTGGACGGGTCGCTGTCTCCGGGTGCACGGAACACCATGCGAACCCCCTACCAGCTGTTGCCATAGCCGATCGTCTAAGACAGAGGCTTGCCGCCGGCATCGGTTGCTACGATGGCGGATCCGCTTCGTTTGCCGTCCTTGGACCTCCAGTTCTGCCTCTTTACGCCAAAGACGTCTTCAATCGGCGTGATCCGCTGCATGGCTGCTTTGTTGCAATGTTTGAATGTGACTGCCGATGCTGTCGCGGGATGGCTGGATGTGTCCAGCCAAGTGCGAGCGTCCACTGCGAGAGAGATGGGTTGCACCGAAACGCAGACATGTCGGCCCGAGTTCTCTTGGAACAAGACACTGACGACGTCCTGCCAAAGCTTCGGAGGGTGCTCGGTTCCGAGGCCGTGTCCAATGCTATGCATGTGTCTGCCGCAGCACCAGCTGTGGCAGGGCATGCCGCAGCAGAATCTCCGAGGCCGTCTGCATCACCACAGCCTTCTCCGTTTAATGATGGAATGGCAGCCGCTGGGGAATTCTTGAGTGTGGATCCAGGTGAGGAGGTCACCACTCAAGAACTGATGGCCACGGAATGGCGTAACGAACCCAATCGCTATCCCACAGGTAATTTCACTCAGTACCTTCTAGACGGGAGTACGGTAGATGAAAAATGGTCCTCTCGAATATGGGGTTATGTTGACGAGTTGGCTATTTTGATAACCGACAGAGAAGCAGCAAAGAACGTGGACAAAGCTAGAGCCGATTTCTTGCAAAAACCTACCGTTGCTCTGCTTGACCAGTTTGAAGCGGCTATGAATACTTTAAAACAACAAATTCAGAGCCGCTTCAAAGATGTTGAGATGCTGGAGGTATACACAGGATCGACCCTGGGATTTTCGCGGTTTTCGCGGTATATACATTTAGGACAGGTCTTCAATCCAGTGGTAACCGAACGAATTTTAACATAGAGACCGCAGCTGGTTTAGAACGAGGCATTGAACGCTGCAAAAGAATAGAAAGCTGCGGCTGCGGCTGCGGCTGCGGTGGGACCAGTGCCTGGCTCGACTGAAGCAGATGGAGAATCACCGGGTTCTGCTGCTGTTCCGGCTGCAGAAACCGGTGAACCTCCAGCTGCGGCTGCGGTGGAATCAGTGCCTGGCTCGAC